>Ga0247608_10000647_pt1 | contig 54199 bp, 63 predicted proteins | sample 176DNAGHGlowgp2_FD_193490 | JGI IMG/M metagenome (GOLD analysis project Ga0247608, IMG submission 193490) | Sheep rumen microbial communities from Palmerston North, Manawatu-Wanganui, New Zealand - 1766 DNA GHGlow gp2 | ecosystem: Host-associated > Mammals > Digestive system > Stomach > Rumen ... | reverse complement strand
AATGTAAGATGGAAGATATGCTTGCATTTGCTTCACTATGGCAGTTCTGTCAGTTTATTAGATATGCTGAGAAGACTATATTCTACGAGAATACACCTGAGCAATCATTTTATGTAGATTCGGATATGTTTGATATTAAGGAAAGGGCATTTCAAATTAAGTATCATGATAATGTAGAAATTCTCTTTAAACTTGAGAAAGTTTCTGATGAAATAACTAAGCAAGACTTTAAAGTTATAACCTTGAATGTCAATAGACTCTATGGAAAGAAAATGTCAAATATCTTTAAGATAGTAGATGAAGATGTAAAAACAAACGATACCTCTGACATCTACTTAATAGATATGGTAAATGATATTTTATACAAGGAGATGAAGATTTCATTAGAATATATTATTTATGGACAACTAATGAGAGCACATGGATTTATGAGAATTTATGAATAGAGGATATTTAATAGGAGCTAATATAGCAGATATACATTTTGGTGCTTATGATCCTAAACAGCAGTATGAAACTTTAAAAGAACAGTTTATAAATTTCTTATATACTATTCCTAGATTAGATTACATAGCAATATGTGGAGATTTGTTTCATAAAAAAGTTATGGGTAATAGTGATGTATTATATTATGCTTCAATATTTATAGAAGATATAGTACAATTAGCAAGAGCTAAGAATTCTACTATTGTAATAATTCATGGGACTATGTCTCATGATTCCCAGATGATAAAAATATTTTATCATTATTTGAATGATCCTGGATTAGATATAAAGATTACAGATACATTATCGTTTGTTGATGTAAAATCTGCTAGAGTATTATGTATTCCAGAATTATATGGAGTAGATGAAGAGGTGTATGATAATTATCTTCATAGAAGTGGTTATTATGATATTGCATTTATGCATGGTACTTTTAAAGGTTCTGTATATGGGGATAATGTAGGTAATGGTAGATTATTTGATATACATGACTTTGATATGTGTACAGGAATGATGATAGCAGGTCATGTACATAAGTCAGGTTGTTTTGAAGGATACTTCTATTACTGTGGTAGTCCTTATAGATGGCAGTTTGGAGAACCTGAAGAAAAAGGATTCTTAATGTCTGTTATTGATTTGGATACAGATAGGCATTATATACAATTCATGCCAATTAAGTGTGATACTTATATCACTTTAGATATTAATGAATTAATGTCTAATGATCCTAAGGTTATTATAGATTATATCAATAATTATAAAGAGACTACAGGAGCAGATTATCTTAAGATTAAGTTTAATGTACCTATAAATGGAGCTGATAAAGTTATTATAGATTCATATTATAGAAACAATCCAAATACATTTGTAGAATTTCTTAATCTGATGGAAGAGCGAAGGATAGAACAAGAAAAAGCAGGTATAATAGAGGATATGTATGACTTTATTCTTGATCCTAATTTAACAGATTTTGAGAAATTTGTAAAGTATGTGAATATTAAAGAAGGATCTGAATTCATATCTGTAGACAAGTTGAAGGAAATACTAGAAGAACAAATATAAAATTAAATATGCTCGAACAAAAATATAACGACACATAAATATTTAAAGGGGCAACGTATTATGGTTATTAATAAATCTTCTAAGAGATTTAATAATATACAGAATGTAAGTAATATAAAGATGGTCATAGACCTATCTACATTTAATATATTCTGTAGATATGTAATATCTAGTTCCGCTCATTTAAGAATGAATCATCTAATGAATCTAAAGAAACTTATCAATGGATTAGATATTAATACTTATAATAACGATCCTGATAAGATTAAGAGAATAGAGTTTATTAGAAGAGGATTAGAGGCAAGAATAACTTATAATTTGACAGACCATGATATGATAATGAATCATATTAGGAGTGGATTAGATTTTGATATAGATTTTATAGACTTGAATGATTTTGAATTAACTGCAGATGAGATATTATGGGTACATAATCTCGTTACAGAATCTTTAAAATATTTCTTCGTATATAGTGCAGCAGATGAATTATTAGATATTGGTACAAGAATCAAATCTTCAGATTATTCTCATAGAGGAGATATAATTAAAGAATTTGAAGAGATGATAGATAATGCTAAGAATAATTTTAGAAAAGCTAATACTGAAGATAATTTAACAGATATGACATTCTCATTAAGAGATGGAGTATTTGAAGAAGCAATTACAGAAACATATAATCTTATTACTAATCCTTCACGTAGATTAATATGTGGTATGCAGGGATTAAATGAAATGGTTGGAGGTGGATTTGAGTCTGGTCGTGTTTATATGCTCTTAGGTATTACTGGTATTGGTAAATCAATATCATTATTGAATTTAGCATATCAGTTAAAGAGATATAATAGACAGTATAAGACAAAAGATCCTACAAAGACGCCTTGTATAGTTATATTAACTATGGAGAATACTGTAGTTGAAACTATAACTAGATTATTTGATTTATCTGTAGAGGGTACATTATCAATGGGTAATTATTCATTGGATGATGTATTAACAAAATTAAGAACAGAAGGTGAATTGGTACTAGATGATAGTTCACCTATTGACTTAGTTATTAAGTATAAAGCGAATAAATCAGTAGATACTTCATATTTGTATACTTTATGTGAAGATTTAGAGGATGATGGATATGAAGTTATATGTATGATTCAAGATCATGTCAAGAGAATCAGGTCTATTTATAATTCTAGTGATATAAGAATTGAATTGGGAGATATAGTTAATGAACTCAAAGTATTTGCAGCATACAAAGATATTCCTGTTATAACAAACTGTCATTTGAATAGAGATGCTGCTAAGACTATAGAAGAAGGTAATGCAAAGAGTTCACCTACAGATATAACTATGAAATTAGGTAAGTCTAATGTAGGTGAATCGTTGTTAATGCTTGATAATATAGACTGTGCGATTATTATTAACTTAGATTTTGATGAGAATAATAATAAGTATATGGTTTACAGTATTATCAAGATGAGAGATAAGACGGAAAGAACATTCTTCTGTCAACCATTCTTATATGGTTCAGGAATACGTATGGTTGAAGATGTGGGTGGAGTTCCTCAGTTTAGAGAAAGACTTCATACTAGAGAACTTAATAGAAGTAATAACTTCATTAAGACATCATCAAGTAATATTATTAGTAATATAAGCAATATATTACCGAATAATAGTCAACAGAATGCATTTAGTAATAATCCGAATAATAATTATGCATTTAATGCTTATGATGAAGAACCAGAAGAACCTGAAGAGACAATAAAAGGACCGAATATTATTCAACCATTTTACTTTGTTAACGATATTCCTAATGCTAATCTTGGTGCTAGTTTGAATGATTTAAAAGATAAACTTAATAGTTTAAAGAAATAGAGTAGGGTAGTTTTTACCCTACTCTTTATTTCCCTAAAAATATTTATAATTATATATTATAGATATGAATGTGATTAGAAATAATCTCATAATCTAAAATTAAATACTGGAGGTATTATTAACAATGGAACAGAATAATGTTGTAAAAGAGGAAATGATGACTAAGGAGAAAGTAGTTATCAAAGATAGTGATGTGAAAACATCTGAGGATAGTATTGTGTATATCTCTCCTTCTGAATTAAGAGGTAGAGTTATAGAATCTTTAAGTTAGGAGGTAGTTGTATGTATACAATAGATAAGGCTATAGAAGAATATAGACAAGCTGCTTTTGATATTCAGAAAGTAAATACAGTTAGGTCTACAGAGTTAATGGCTATTGCTAACTGGCTTACTGAACTGAAAGATTATGAAGCCAATGAAGTAGAACAACTACTTGGTTTAGTAATCCCTAATAGTAACTTTGCTTACTACTTAGATAATAATTACGATGGTGGAAAATGCAAGAGTGTTGAAGATATCAAGGCTATTAAGACTCATCTTATGGATAACTTTGCATTAAGAAAGTCTGATATGGCATTGGTACGTTGTAATGGTCTTACATGTGACCAGTGCGCTTTAGAGATAGGTAAATGTCATCACCAGATGGCTGTATATCTCAATAGTGAACGTAAAGAGAGCGATACTGAAAAAGGAGATTGATATGTATACTCTAAATACATGGAGAGATCCATACGATGAAGGATTTAATATCAGTAACAGAAGACAGATAGAACTTCAAGAAGGCGTAACTGTATTAGTAGGTTGCAATGGTTTTGGTAAAACCACGACTCTTCGTAATCTAAAAGAACAATTACGAAAACAGAATATCGTTTACTATTATTATGATAATCTTCATGATGGTGGTTCTAGATCTATGAGTTCTGCTATATATCATGGAGACTTTAGATTTGCAAGTGCATCAATGAGTTCATCTGAGGGTGAAAATATAAGTCTTAATATCGGTAATATTGCTGCTAGTTTAGGTAAGTATATTAGAACCGGAGAAGATCAACAGCAGAATCCATTTGCCAAAGCATTCGCTAATGATGAAGAGAAGAAGAAATTTGCAACTAATAAACGATTCATACTATTAGATGCAATAGATTCTGGATATTCTATAGATAATGTAATAGAATTAAAAGATTTATTCAATATAATTCTTGAAGAATCTAATAAACTAGAATTGGAGACTTATATTATTGTATCTGCTAATGAATATGAATTAGCAGATGGTGAACCATGTTTAGATGTATCTACTGGTAAGTATATAACTTTTGATGATTATGATGATTACAAAAGATATATATTAAAGACCCGAGCAAAGAAGGAAAAGAGATATGAAAAACTCAGAAATAAGGTGGTAGAGGACTAACCTCTACCACTATTAATTTTATAAGGAGGTATTATTGAATGATTAATTTTCTTGATGACCCAGATAAACGTAATAGAATAATTAGAATGATAGAAGAAGATATACGTGATAATTATAGAGACGATACAACTTTGAATAAAAATTTGTCTTTCTTATGTAATGGGTTATATGATTTTATCATTGCTAAATATAATCAATATTCTAATGAATATGAATTAATTAACGATTATCTTAAAAGTACTAAGATTTTATACGATGGGACTGAAGAGTTTAGTAACTTATTTACTATACAATTAATTCTTCATGCAACTCATGGTGCTCAAATGGATGAATTAAATAAAGACTTTATTTCATCTATTTCATCTAGAAAGAGGGTAAATAATAGTGTACATGAAGATATTTATATGCCGAGTTGTGGTAGCGTTAGTTCATATGGAGGTTCACATTGTTAGAGATATTTGGTAAAGAGATAAGTACAAGACAATTATCTTGTTCTATGAATGGTTCTGAACCTGAAGAGATATTACCATATATTAACTTCTATGTGCAAGTCACCAATAACTGTCAAGCTAATTGCCCTTTCTGCATTTATCATGATAACGAATTGAGTAAGTTTGATGATGGTAAATTTAGAGAAATACTACAAGAGCTTAGTAAGTATCCTGTTAAGAAATTTAATATTACTGGTGGTGAGCCTGTAGTGCATCCGAATATATTCGAACGCGTTGCATTTGCAATTGATTTAGATTTTAAGAAAAGTAAAATTACAGAAATAACTCTAAATACTAATGGCTTTTCAATATGGCGAATTAATCATTATTCTAAAATTTTCGATTATGTAGCATTAAGCAGACATCATCATTTAGATGAGAAGAATTATGAAATATTTGGAACACAAATCGTACCACCTGCAGATTTTATTGAAATATTAAACTCTAATATCAAATGTAAACTTCAGTTAAGATGCAATTTAATCAACGGGTATATAGATTCAAATGAATCTATACGAGAGTATATGAACTTCTGGATGGATAGAGATATTACAGACTTTGGTTTTGTTACTCTTGCGCCTAATAATGAGTATTGTAAGACTCATCAGGTACAGTTTGATGATTTGATTAAGGAAGATGATGACTTAATCACTAATTTTACTCATAAAAGAATAGAAGATGGCGAAGTTTATTGCGCTTGTTCTAATTATGTATATAAGCATAATGGAAAATTTGCCACGCTCTATTCTAGACATTTTAATCATAATACTAATACAGATAATATGCTAGTTTATGATGGACAATATTTACGTAATGGATTTAATGGAGATATAATATACTAGAAGGGAGTAGATTATGAAGACATTTAAGACGGGATTTTATGGAGGTAAGTTCTTGCCCTTCCATAAAGGACATAATTATTGTATTAGAACTGCTGCAGAACAATGTGAGAAAGTCTATGTCATATTATTCTATGGTGGTGATGAAGAGATAAGAGCTCTTGAAAAATGTAATGATGAATTTATGCAGGTAGAATATAGATTAAATCATCTTACGGAAATATGTAAACAGTATCCTAATGTAGAGATTCATACAGTTGATGTAACTCCTCTTAAATTAGAAGATGGAAGCGAAGATTGGGATGCTGAAACACCTTTAGTAGTTGCTATAACAGGTAAGATGGATGCTGTATACAGCTCTGAGCCTAGATATGATGATTATTTTAAGAGAGCTTATCCGTGGGCTAAACACATATTAGTTGATCCGCCTAGAATCAATTATCCTATAAGTGGAACAGCTATAAGAGAAATGGAAGACGAAAGGAAAAGAAAAGAATGGGTGCTTTAAAGAAAATATTTTTAGCATTAAAATCTCTGAAATGGTATGAGATTATAATGTGTATTATTATGATAGGAATATCTATCTACTTTGCTATCAAGCCAGTTGAAGGTTGTCCACAGTGGTTAGCAATTGTAAATTTAATATCTGGCTTATGTGGAGTTGTATGTGTATTTCTAACGGCTAAAGCCAATAGAATGAACTTCCCATTTGCTGTGGTGAATACGGTAGTCTTTATGATATACTTATTCTACTTTGGTATATGGGCTACATTTTGGTTAGAAGCATTAATATACTTCCCTATGAATATCATTTCATGGATTAAGTGGTATAAGCATAAAGATGAAGACGATGAATTACTAGCTAAATCTAAGAAACTCACTAAACTACAAGCAGTAATAGTTCTAGCTTGTATAGTTGCTGTAACACTACTAGTTCATTTTGTACTATCATTCTGGACAGATAATACTTGGATGAGATTTGCAGAGAACTTTGGTTGGAATATTACAGTAATGAAATGGTTAGACTCATCTATATTTGCTATAGGTGTAGTTGCTGTAGTATTAGAAATGCTTAGATTTAAAGAGCAGTATATCTTATGGTTGATAACAGATGTAATAGCAGTAGCTCAATATGCTATTAAGAAAGACCCTGTTTACATTACTAAGAAGAGTATATACTTAATCGAAGCAGTTATCGGTATGTATAACTGGCATAAACTATCTAAGAAGAATAAAGATAACGAATAAATAAAAAAGAAGTGATAGAGGAGACTATCCTCTATCACTATCTTTATATTGAGCATCTTTTGCTTTTTCTTCTTTAATAGTATTCCTATTAATATAAAGCCACCCAGACTCAGAATTAAATATTTCCGATAATAATTCTGCTAGAGCCTGTGCTTTTGGTAGATATAAATAACCACTCTTGAAGTCAAACTCTTTCGGATCTATTACGCCATTACATACTAGTATAATAGTATCAAGTGATACAGTATTATATATATCATATGATAATAAATCAGGAGCATATTTATATCTGGCAATCTCTTCAGGGGTAAAACTAGTAACTTTAAGACATATAGACTTTAATTCGTCTAAATAATAATCGGTAATAGATTCTTCAACAAATGTTTCACCAAATTTATAATCAAATATTGCAAAATTAGGATAAGTTAATTCATCTTGTGATTTCATATTGATAAAGTCACTTATCGTATATGTAACTGCAGGATTATTCGTAGATGTGGTGTTAGGCATTTTGATATTCTCCTCTCTTAGGATAATTATTAAGATGTGAATTTGGTAAACTATAATTAAATTATATATTATAATAGTGTATCGGGTAAGAATTTATCTATACTGAAACACTATTATAATATCAAATGGAGGTATTAAGAAATGGCTTCTAATCTAGTTAATATAGAAAATTATGGATTCTATAAAGAACTTGTAGAGACAGGATATCAGGTAATCAAGACTGATGATTTGAATAATGATAATATCGATATTCATTTCCAGAATATTATAAATATTCTTAATGATGGAATTGAAACAGATGAAGTCAAGAATTTCAAGATTCATGTAAAGTTTCCTGATGATGAATTGGATTTGTATATATTCCAGTATATGTTTAATCTAATGATGTGGACTCTCATAGTTTGTTCTGGAACTAGAATCATGTCATATAATCTGTTCTTTGAAGATGTCATTACAAAGAAAGAGATTAAGAAATATATAGATAACCAGTTCATCAGAAAGAATATGACTAAGATGGATTTGGTTTCATTAAATCAGAATATAGATAGATGCATCGGTAAGTTTAAAGATTTAATCAACTTTCAGATGTATTGCTGTAATACTATCGACTTTAAAGATACTATAGACTTTATGAATGAGTTTCCTGAGTTCAATGATATTATCCATTTGGATATATCTGGTGTACCTATGGAAGATGTAAAAGATTATGGTATGAAATATACTAATACTATGATTAAGTATATTACTAGACCTGATAGGGACCATAACTTGAAATATCCATTCATATCTAAAGAAGGTGTTAATGCAAAACAATTTAAAGAGGTTGCAGTAAACATCGGAACTAAGCCTAATGGTAAAGGTGGTGTATTCCCTAAGCCTATTAGTAATAGTTTCATTAATGGTGGTTTACAGTCTGTAGAAGATGTGCTAATTGATAGTTCTATTGGACGTATAGCACAGATATTAACTAAGCAAAACGTAGGACAGTCAGGTGCATTTGCAAGAAGATTAGGATTGAATAATCAGGATTCAAGATTACATCATGATCCTAGTTATAGTTGTGATAGTGTAAACTTTGAGAAGGTTACTATTAAGAATAAAGATATTCTAGAGATTTATAATATGAGATATTATAGATTTACAGAGAATGGTATGGAATATCTATTAGATGCTCAGAAGGATACACATCTACTTGGTCAGACGTTATTATTTAGATCACCTATGACTTGTGCTTCTGCAGCTAGAGGTAATGGAATCTGTTATAGATGTTATGGTGATTTAGCTTATGCAAATGCTAATATCAATATTGGTCAGATAGCAGCAGAGTTATTATCAGCAATTTATACACAGACACTATTATCAGCAAAGCACTTACTTGAGTCTGCTATCATTAAGATGAACTGGAATCCTGAGTTCTATGACTATTTCAATGTAGAATTTGACCAGCTTACTTTAAAAGATGATTTAGATTATAAGAAGTTATCTATCTTGATTAATGAGAATGATATAATTGAGAATGATTCTGATGAAGATGATATGTCTGGAACAGAAGAATGTAATTATGTATATTCGTTTGTATTAAGATATGGTAGTAACGATATAGTAATAAAGACGTCTGATGAAGATCCTATCTATATTACTAATGATTTAGTTGAAGAGATGAATGCTGGTAATAAGATAGATGATGAAACTTGGGAAATACCTGCAGAGAAACTTAAAAATATCTGTCCTTTCATGATTGATGTACAGAATGATGAGTTGTCTAAGGTTATGAAACAGGTTAAAAATCTTATAGATAATAAATCATCTATAAAGTCGCATGATAGAAATAGTATTCTTGAAGCATTTATAGATGCAAACTTAGCAGGTCATATCCATATCAATGCAGTGCATTTTGAAGTATTGCTGATGAATCAGTTAAGAGCGGCAGATGATTTATTAGGTAAACCTGATTGGACTCATCATAATGAGAATTGTCAGTTTATCACACTTGAACAAGCACTAACAGATAACCCTGCAATAACTGTAAGATTGCAATCTACTAAACTTAAGAGAACACTTATTCATCCTTCGAATAAGTTATTAAGTGCTCCTTCTAATATGGATTTATTTACAGTAGAAAGACCTCAGGAGTTTATAGACCCTTCATTTATCGATCATTCTGTTCCTAACAATAGAGATAGGAAAATAGTCAAACCATTTATTATTACTGATAAGGCTAAATTCAAAGAAACAATATAAACAGAATAGAGTAGAGGGACGCAATGTCCCTCTACCCAGATAAATAATAGAGAGGGTGACTCCATAAGTGGATTTTATAACTACAGCAACAGAGTTAGATAGTGTTGCTAAGCTATTAATAGTGCTATTTATTATAGTCTGCCTTATGTTTATTTTTTCTTTAGTAGACGGTAAAGAGAAACCTATAGATGTAGATTATATGTCATATTTAACTAATCATACATCAGGTGCATTCTTAAAAGATATATACATTGATAAGAATTATATGATTATATTTGATACATTTTTTCTAGATGGTTCTATGTATGATATCTCAGATGCAAAACGAGAATTCTTAGTGAAGAGTAGTATAGAATATAATATTGTAGTATGTGCTGAATCTTTATATAATAGAAAATACTTTAGATTAGTAGATTATTGTAGGGCGATGGATTTGCCTATATGCAGAATAGTAGACTTGAAACCTAGTAATTTAATTAAAAATAAGAAAACATTGAGTGATAATAGTACTGTATACTATTACACTAGGGCTAAATAGATAGATATATAATTAGGAGGTACCAATATGCTAAGTGTATATGGTATGACAATCAATGTAATAAACTTCAAAGTATCAACAATAGAAAGTGTATTAAGTATACTAGAAGATATATTAGATGAAGTTAATGATAATCTTCCTGAAAAATTAACTAGAGGAGATATCATATCATTATTACATGATTTCAATATGTATTTTGTACGTTCTGCAGGAGATGAAGATTGTATTATAAGAATTAAGTTTCCTGCTGACGATAAATACGATATTTATAAAGACATGTTTAAGTGGTATATAATCATGATAAATCAATATGATTTGTCGAGGGTATTCAAACGTAATAATTCTTATAATTCTAAGTATGAATTTAAAGTAGTATTACAATGTCTTATGAGTATAATGTATAGAGAAGATTTTAAGAAACGGGGTAGAAAAGATGAGATTTAATGGAATTGATGCAACAGTAAAATCTATTGATGCTGCTTATTTAGTAGATGCATTCTCATGTATTAAACAGATTATAGAGAATATTGATAATGAAATTAATGAAGGATGGAATGTAGATGCTCTCAAAGAGAAGATAATGTATGAAGATGGTGAGTTTGATTTTATAATCAATGATATCATCGACTTAGCAGAGAATACCACAGAAGAGAATAAAATGACTATTGAAAAGATAGAATTAGGTGAAGATGATTCACAAGAATTATCATGTTTAATTGTATACTTTAGAAAAGCAGTAGGTATTATTAATCCTAATGAATTAGATAGCTTCTTTTATGAGCATATGAGAAATAAGTTATCTCTTAGACAGGCTTTTGTATCTAGTTCTATAGAGATTACACAGATTCTTAGTGCTCTTGAAGATATCTTGGAAGTAATACAAGACGATGAAGAGATTACTGATGAAATGGTTGATGAGATGAACCAGCAGAAAGACGATAACGAATAATATTAGTAGGTGTTACTATGTTCTATGATGACAATAGAATTAAAGTTTGTAGTTCATGTATCAGAATAGATAACTACTCACAAGGAGAATGTCCACAACTCGAAAGGAATTTTCAAGTGTGGAATCCTATATATCATAAATTTGATATGGTAGGTATGTATTATGATGAGAAGAACAAGAAACTATATCTACCTAAAGGGTTAGATTTGTATAAGATTAAGGGATATCTCAATGAGAAGTATTATACTAAGATAAGTCCTAATGAATACAAGACTATAGATGGTATATTAATGAAATATCTACCTAGGGATGAAGACCAGAAGACTGCATTAAGATTTATGTGTGGTTTAAATGAGTTTGAAGAAAATCAACAACATTCTCAATTATGTCTCTCACTATCAACGGGCAAAGGCAAGACTTATTGTAGTATTGCCACAGCTTCATTTCTTAAGATTAAGAGTATTGTTATTACACATTCTAATACACTGCTTAATCAATGGAAAGATAATATAGTAGAATATACTAGCCTGAATGAAGATGATGTAATGTTTATCAGTGGTAGTCCTATGCTTAATATGATTCTTAATAATAAGAGTCCTAAAGCAGATAGAGCAAAGATATTCTTATGTACTCATGCTACTATTAGATCATTTGCTGATACATATGGTTGGGATAAATTGAATCAAGTATTTATTAATCTTGGTATAGGTATAAAGTTTATAGATGAAGCTCATAAGAATTTTAATAATATGCTTATGATAGACTTCTTTACCAATGTATATAAGACTTATTATGTAACAGCCACTCCACAAAGGTCAGATTGGAAAGAAGATAGAATCTATCAGTTGTCTATCAAGAATGTACCTATGATAGATTTGTTTGATGAAGATGATGATCCTCATACGTCTTATGTAGCTATTAAATGGAATAGTAGACCTAATGCAATGCAACTATCAGAATGTCACAATTCTTACGGATTAGATAGAAATAAGTACGTAGATTATGTCACAAAACAACCCAATTTCTTTAAGATTATGACTATTGTAATGGATATGGTTCTCAAATGTAATGGTAGAGTCTTGATGTATATTGGAACTAATGAAGGCATTATCAGAGTATATAAGTGGATTTCTGATAATTATCCAGAATTCTTATGTGATGTAGGTGTATATACTTCTGCTGTATCTAAAGAAGATAAGATGAATAGAGAAAGACCTAAGAAGTTACTACTATCTACAACTAAATCTGCTGGAGAAGGTGAAGATATAAAAGGTCTAAAGATGACTATACTAGTAGCAGAACCGTTTAAATCTCAAGTATTATCTAGACAGACTCTTGGTAGAACAAGAGATAGAGGAACGATGTATGTCGAGTTAGTAGATATGGGATTTAAACAGATTAAGAAGTTCTATTATAGTAAACTAGAAGTGTTTAATAAATATGCTACAGATACTAGTGATATAATTATAGATCAATATGAATTAGATAGAAGATACGAGATGATTATGAAAGAGCGTAATCAAAGACCATTATGTCCTTTTATGCTATATGATCCTAGATTCTTCACTTATCCAAATAATCCAATGCCTGTAAAGAAGAATATTATAACACCGTTCTTTATAGTAGACCAAGATAAATTTAATAATTCGTAAAAGGAGTTCTTTAAAATGAATGATGTTGAAAGATTGACAAAGTTCATGGAAGATTTAGATGCAAAGTACCAAGCTAAATGGAAAGCTGAACATCGGTTTGAATATTCTTTTGAAAATATGCTAGCTAAGAGTAAACCTGAAGAAAATGATGAAAAGGAGTCTGAGGAATAGCCTCAGACTCTCTTTTTTATGTAATTTTACTGCGTTCACATATCTATAATTACTAAAAGGAGGTATAAGGTTCATGATTTTTCTCAATAGGGCTAGAGATATGAAGATATACAGAAAGCCTTTCTTTCTTCCTACTGCAAATGAACGAGATAAGAAGAAAAAGTCAGCAATCATATTGCTGACACCTAATTATGAGTCTTCTTTATCATTAATGCAGTCGAACCTGACCATAAATAAGCTTAGATATCAGTCTTATTATCTTAAGAAAGATGTGGCTTACTATATCAATGGTAAGTCAGCTAAGATTGAAGAAGATGATGACTATGTAAGAGAAGCTACTATAGTAGAGATATATCAAGGCTTACATGAAATGACCGCTGCAGAGAGAAATAAACTCAAAGATTCTGACTTTGGTATTCCTTCTAAGAGAAAGTATCCGTTGGATACAGAAGCACATGTAAGGTCTGCTATAAGATTCTTCAATTATGTAGATAAAGAAGATGAAGTAGAATTAGCTGGTAATATAAATAAGGCTATAAGAAAGTTTAATATAACAGATATCAAGGTAGGTAAGAATAATAGATTCTATAAATATTATAAACCTATTAATGAATCTGCTATTGAAGAGATAGAAGATAATGATACTCTTATAGATAATCTTGGTTCATTTATCGGATTTAGTGGATATATCTCACAGATTGGTATATTCAAGAATGATATTACACCTGCTGTATATTTTGAATTACTTCAGAACTTAGGTGTTAGTATAAAGAGTGTAGAAGATATCCCTATTTTAATCATTAATGTAATTGGTGATAATAGTAAGCTTGATAATGTAGAAACAGATTATAATGCTGGTCCTCATACTGTTTATACTATCGATATGAATATCGGCTGTAATATATGGAAAGAGTTATATACTCAGTTCATAGAACAGTATAGACCTCAATTTAAGGGTACTATCATTCCTTTGATGATTTATGATGGATTATTCACTAAGGAAACATACTTTAATAATTATTTTAAGTATCTCGCAGAAGAAGAGAATCTTTCTGTAGGGGATATTCTTAACTTAGGTCTTGTAGATATTCTCACACTTCTTAAGAAGAAGTTTAATATCTCTGAAGATATGCTTCACTTACCTAAGGATAATACATTAGAAGAATCTTCTGGTATAATTTATGATGAAGATAAATTCAATTTAGATGCCTCTTTATTCAATGAATCTGATGTTATAGATGCAGGTGGTATCAGAATAGATGATACTGTTTATTTCTTATCAGAAGCATCAGCAGATGATACTAATCTTAAGAAGATGCTTTATCTTGAGAGAATTAAGAAGAGATCAGATTTATTAAATATCTTAGAGAAAGTTAAATTAGATACAGATGGAATGATTAAGTTTGCTTATCCTGATTTACAGAGATATCAATCTCGTAACTTATTCTATGATGTATCATTCTATAACCAGTTATTCTTTAAGAATAATAGATTAGCACCTAAGAGAGCATATAGCAGTTATCTTACATTAATGGATAGATTCATTAATGATCCTGCTCTTAAGGCTAACGGATATGAGAAGAAGACGATATTTATTCCTATAACAGACTGGTCACATGATAGACGTTCTAGAATGTGGATGTATAAGGAGAATATGAATCCTATAGCTGTTATATACGATTTAATGTTTACCGGTTCTCCTAGACTTAAAGAAGTATTTGGAAATAATGATGTGATATTCTTCGGTAAAGATAAATACTTCAAGATTAACTTCGCTAATATTGAAGATATGAATAAGATGGCTATTAAGTTTAGATTATTTATATCAAAGATTATTAGAAATGAAGCATTTGACCCTCAAGATGAAGATACATCTATGGATAACGTGGAGACTAAGCAGGTTAAACAGACTAATATCGTAGATAATATTGAATTAGCTACTGGTGTAGATTTAACTGCTAAAGTTGCAGATGCTAATGAAGAAGTTGAGAAAGAATTAAAAGCTAAAAATATAACTGTTAAGAATAAGACCAAGAATATCAATAATACATTAGCAAATAAGAATCTGGTTAAAGATATTAAGTTTAATGATATTGCTCTTACTAAAGATGCTGATAAAGATAAACTTAAAGACCAGGAAGCTAAACTTGCTAAGATTAGTAAACAGATTGCTTACGCCACCACAAATAACAATAGCACAACTGATGATGTTATTGATAATCTAAGTAATGATGATGAGTTTAAAGAACTTCTTACAGACTTAAATGATATATCTTCAGATGATACAACTATAGATATATCTCCTACTAGAGCGGCTAGACTTAATGATTTGAATACTAAGTTCTTAGACTCTACTATTCAAGGTCAGACAGTTAAAGATATCTTAAATGGATTTAATGCAGTCGAAGAAGAACAATTGGAAACAACTGATCTTAAGATTGCTAGTCCTAATAAGGAATGGTCTAATATGACCTATATGAATTTTGACAAGAATTATGATTTGAATGCTGATATCATAGCTGCATTCTATCATTTTACAGAAGTATCTCGTCCTTTAGGAATAAGGTCTATTACCACTGAAGATATTTCTACATCTGAAGATGCTTTGATTAAGTATACTGCAGAATGTGAAGATTATAAAGGTAAGAGATTTACTATTAAATTAGATATTCCTAAGATGGAAGATAATAGAATGCTTTTAAGAGGTAATACTAAGTCTATACAGACACAGTTATTCAATCTTCCTATAATTAAGACAGATTTCAATACTTGCCAGATTATATCTAATTATAATAAGATATTCATTTCAGTATTCAATAATAATGTAGCTGGTAGAACCAATGCATATTCCGGAGCTCTTATTAAGGCTCTTAGCAAATGTACTGATAAGAATATTAAAGTTACTTTAGGTGATAATAGTAAAGTATCTAATAAGTACGAATTACCTTTGGATTATATTGACTTGAGTAGTGTATATACTATGATAGAAACTCCTAATTATATATTTTACTTTGATCAGGATAAGATTAGAGAACTCTATGAAATAGATGAATCTAAAGGTGTACCTTTTGTTTATAATAAGAAGGATAAGTCTATTGGATATTATTCTATGGCAAATTATAATTCTGTATTCTCTGCTAATGTTGTTCGTACTATATTTGAGGATAGTAAAGAATTCCTTGATATATACGAATCAATCAAATGGCCTACTAATGGTACTTATGCTAGATGTAAGATTTATAATGCAGAGATTCCTCTTGTATTAGTATGCTCTTATCTTGAGGGATTAACCAAGACATTACAGAAGGCTAAGATAAACTTTACTGTATCAGAGAATTTGCCTAAAGAAATTCGCAATAATCTTGATTATATATGTATTAAATTTAGCGATGGTTATTTATATACCCATGCTACATATGAAGCTAATATGCTTTTAAATGGATTGAAGGATTGTTCTACTGAAATTTATAGTATTTCAGATATAGATAACAAATCTATGTACTATGAATTACTTGATGATTTTGGTGGAAAGAGTCGTGCAGATGGTCTTGATAACTTCTATGACTGTATGATAGATCCTATCACTAAGCAGGTATTAGAGCACTATAAACTTCCTACAGATTTTGTAACTCTGTTACTATATGCCAATGCTATGCTTTGTGATAATAAGTTTATTAGACACACAGATACAAGTTCTAGACGTATTAGAAGAGCAGAACAGATTGCTGCATATACCTATCAAGCACTTGCTGAGGGCTATGGTATTTATTCTAGATCTCTCAAGCATGGTAGAGAGGCAACTATCTCTATTAAAGAGACTGCAGTTATAGATAAGATATTATTATGCCCTATAACTTCAGATGACTCTACTTTAAATGCTTTGGGAGCAGTAGAAACCACTAATGCAGTATCTTATAAAGGTCTCGCTGGACTTAATACAGATAGAGCATATTCACTCGATAAGAGAATATATGACCCTAGTATGCTAAATGTTTTAGGAACTTCAACAAACTTCTCAGCTCAAGTTGGTATAACCAGACAGGCTACAATGGATATGAATGTAGAAGGTGTCAGAGGATACATCAAACAGATAAACGGAGATACCAATAAGATGGACTCTGCTAAATCTCTTTGTGCTACCGAAGGAGTAACACCTTTCGGAACTACTCATGATGATCCTATGCGTACATGTATGACTTTCTTACAGACTGCTAAACACTCAGTGCGTACTGAAGAATCTGATCCTCTATTAGTAACTTGTGGAGCAGATGAAGCTATGCCTTATCTTACCTTGGATAGATTTGCTTTTAAAGCAAAAGCTCCTGGTGTAGTAAAAGAAGTTACTGATGACTATATTATAGTAGAATATAAAGATGGTAAGAAAGACTTTGTAGATTTAAAGATGACTGTAGAGAAAAACTCCGCAGGTGGTTTCTTTGTACCACTTAAGTTAGATAAAGCCGCAGGAATCTCTGTTGGCTCTAAGGTCTATGAAGGAACTATATTAGCATATGATAAATCATCATTCTCTAATTCGGTAGGTGAATCAGATAATATTGCTTATAATATTGGTAAGTTATGTAAAGTCGCTATACTTACAACAGATGAGGGATTTGAAGATTCTGGTATATGTACTGAAAGATTAAGTAAAGCACTTGCTACGAAAGTCATATTAAAAGCTGATCATGTTATAGATAAAGACTGTAATGTCTTTTATATGGCTAAAGTTGGTGATCATGTAGAGCCAGAAGATAATCTTATGGTATGGCAAGCTGCATTTGATGATGAAGAGGCTAATAAGATAGCTACAGTATTATCTCAGGATATCGTATCAGATGATGAACTCGGAAAGAAAACGATTAAATCAACTGTAACGGGTACTGTAGTAGATATCAAGATTTACCGTACAGTAGATGTAAAAGATTTATCACCTTCACTACAAAAGATAGTTAAAGCATATGAAGCACCCATTAAAGAGCTTAGAACTAAATTAGAATCTGAAGGAATCGATGCATCTTCATTAAGATCTAATTATAAACTAGATCCAGTAGGTAAATTAAAGAAAGCTCAGGAAGCTATATTGGTTGAGTTTTATATAGAATACTATGACCAAATGGCGCCAGGTGATAAAATTACAAATTTTGCAGCTAATAAAATGGTATTAAAATCAATAATTCCTGACAATTTAGCACCAACAAGTTCGTATAGACCTAATGAACCTATTGATACATTTGTATCTCAAGTGTCGGTGGATAAGCGCATAGTCTGTTCAACGATTAATTTAGGATCTTGCAATAAGCTATTAGTAGAACTTGATAGAAGTGTTAAAGATATTCTTGGAATCAAATATGATGATTCGACTGTATAAGGAGGATGCTCATATGTATATTAATGAATTAGATAAACGCCATAGGACAGGTGGAAAAAGATTCTTAGAGTACTGGAGAATTATTACTGAAGATAGAAAAACTATAGGAATCATTGATGTTGAAGATGATAATACTAGATATACCTTAGAGTATAATGAAACTATAGAAGGTGATGATTTTATATCATTAGTAGATTGTGGTATTACATTATACTTTCCTCTTATGACAATTTCTAATGATGAGAAAATCAACTTTGATGACGATATACTAGAGACTAACTTACTGAAGTTGTTTGGATTGCTTAATAACAAGAAAAATTTTAAACTAGTTTAATAATATATCTCCAGAGACTAGTTCTCTGGAGATATTATTTTTGTACAATTAATGCAACTCTTTTATAAAATCAATTATAGGAGGAATAATAATGAAAAATTTTAATATAGCTAGAGCTACTATTGATACTGATAGAGCGTTAGCAGATATATTGGGTAATTTTTCTGATGAATATATAGAAGATTTATTACAACAGTCGTTTACATGGGTATTCAGACCGTTTAATAATCCATTACCGAATTATGTATATATTATTAATCAACAGTATCAGGGAATTAAAGATAATTATACAGGAGGAACTCCTGAATTAATCGACCAGGATAGAACAGATACATTTATAAAGATTATAAATATTATCTGTGCTAATTATCAGTTACAGCCTGATATAGAGAATATTCCTGAAGAGTCATTATATAGTGTGGCATATATATTATGCCAGTTATTGTTATCTGAATTTACTGATAGATTAATTGGATTCTTTAATAACTATATACTTACTCATGGAGAAGAGTTAGTTAATAGTCTACCTGAAGAAAAGAGAAATATCAAATCTGCTTTCTCTAAGAAGGTTTATGTAGACCCCTTACAGATTTCTATATATGAGAATATGGCAGATATATTGGATATGATTGCTTCATTAGATATTCCGATGTATGAGTTGATTAAGGCTATATCTGATGAGAATACTGCAAACTTCTTATCTATGTATATTGCTGATATAGGAGATTTATATAAGAATCATTTTGCAAGTTATATTTATGATCCTGCTACAAGAACACAGATGATTACTAAGATTAAATTATCATTTGTACAGAGTACTGCTGATAAACTCAATGTACTAAATGGTGAAGATTCTGTAAATCCCTTTGGAGTATAAGATGAGCGAAGAAGAATTATTTGATTATCTAAGATCTCATGGGATGTACGAAGAGATTATTGTATCTATTGCTGTTATAGCAGAATATACAGAAGATGTATTATTACAATTCAATGAACTTTTATATTATTCAGAAGAAGATGATGAATTCTATTGGTTCAATGAATGGGAAGATGATAATAAGAATTATAAAATTATCGGATTGGTTACTATAAGAGAAGTAGAAGTACCAAATCTAAATATTTAAGGAGATAAATTATATATGGACAACTTAAACAACGAAAGTTCAACAATGACTCTTGAAGATAGAAATAAATTAATTGCAGCTCTTGAAGAAGAAGTAGAGACAAATGAAAATTTAAAAGTTTTAAGAGAACTCCCCTCTAATCAAGGTGTAGAAGAACATGAACCTGAAGAAGGTCATGCTAAAAGAACAATGGTAAATGTCAATCCGTTTACTGGAGAAAGTACTCCTGTTCCTAATTCTAAAGATATTCCTGAAGAGACTAAGTCTATGGAAGATGTATTAGAAGATATGGGTGATGCTTTAAATAATAGTATCGTAGAAGACGAGAATGTCAGAGTAGATATTAATGTTGAAGATGTAAAAGCATTTACTCAGAATGAAGAGACTGTTATTGGTAAATATGATATATCTGATGAAACTGCTTTAGAATTGATTAAAGTTATTAATAAAAAACAGGATGGTCAGGATATTAAGTATAAAGATTTACCCGAAGAAGTAAAACAGTATATAGACAAGTACTTATCACAGAATGGTGTAAGTGGATATTCTAACCAGTCTAATTATATTAGAAATGAATTAGCAAATAATCTAATTGATGAATTCATTGTACAAATTGGACTTACTAAATTAAGTGATGACTTCAATAAACAGATTGAAGGTATATACGAACAGGCTGGAAAAGATATGTCTCCGTTATTTAAAGAGTATAATGATAACAGAGCAGAGTATCTTGAAAAGATGACAGCTAATATTGAAGATGAAGAGAAGAAGAAACTTGCTGAAGCGGTATTAGATTCTATTCATGATGCCTATAGTTTGAGTAGAATTAAGAATTCTCCTAGTAAGATTAAGATTAAATCTTATGCACTCGAAGAACCTGAGAAGATTTATAGAGACTTAGAATTCAAATATAAGGATAATAAGAATACAATCTTCAAGCCTTCTGTTATTGAAGCTATCTTAGACAGACATCTTAAACTTAATAAGATGATTGAAGAAGATGATGTAACTACTGCTAAACTTATAGTCTTAGCATTTTGTATATTTACTCAGAACTATGATGCAAACAAACCTGTTGATCATGCGTTTATGTATTACTTCACCTATAATGTGGTACTCCTGGATATTTATAAAGGTGAAGAATATGATAATTATGCTAAAGATTTCTTAAACAATGTGATGGGAATTCTCGGAGTGATAAAGCAGAAGCAGTAGTTAGAATAAAGTTGGTACATCTCGGTGTACCAACTTTTATTTCGGTTATATATTATAAAAGTAGAAAGGTATTGATTATGCAATCAATGTATGAGTTATTCTATCGAGATGATGTTCTAAACATCTTCTGTGATGCTTCTCTACGGCAAGGTAAGACTACAGATATTGCCTATGGAGCTATTGCAGTTGTAAAAGATAGAATTATTGATTCTGAATGTAGAATCAATAGTGATTCTACATCTAATTATGGTGAAGCTAAAGGTATGCTTACTGCTGTATCATTGGCTGCCAAATATCAGTATACATTTCCCATTATAAATATTTTTTGTGATTCTCTATACTGTGTAAGTACTATGAATGATTATTATAGAAACTGGAGAATCGGACAAGATGGATATGTATATTCTGGTAAATCATTGGTTCCGAATCAATCACCGTTTATTGGAGCTATCCAAATAATTCAAGAGAATAATCTATCTGTAAATATATTCCATCAGAAAGGACACGTTGAATTAAAGTCATTTGATAGCGTGAAGCATGCTATTTCTGTATTCTCACGAACCAACAATATCCATAGACGCATAGATTACGGTTTTATGAGATATATATCGGGATATAATAATATAATCGATAATTATACTAGAAATCCCTTAGCGAGACTAGATAAGTGTGAATTCAAAGTGATTACACCTTTCAATAATGTATTTAATGATAAGAGTACTTTATTTGACTATAACCAAAAACCTACTGGTGATAGAGCGATAATATTAATGGAAGAAGATATAAATAGAAAGGGGTTAGAAAATGTTTAGACCTATAAAAATTGTAAGACCTATACCTAAAGAAGAATCAATTGCACCTGAGTGCTATTGTAGTGTTCCTGAATGTAATGATTGTTGTTGTGATGATGAGAATACTACATTTGAATTTCCTTATCTTGATCAGATAATGACAGAAGAGAAGAGGATGCAGGACTTATTATATACTCCTAGAGAGAATAATAATATGATAACCACTACACCTATCAATCCTTTTTACAGTGTACTTGATTGTGTAGATACCACTAAAGCATTTGCAGAGTACAGCAATGATCATTCATATGATAATTATATTGAAGATCTTGAAGATAATATAATTATGAGAAACTGTGTTGTCACTATACTTCAGAATATTACTGTTATCTTCCAGACTGGTTTTATAAACCAGATGATTACAGTAGCTTATCCTAATAATGATATTGTAAATGTGTTATATACTAAAATTGGTGAATTCTTTAATAAGGTAGAAAGGGAATTAAATAATGAATGTCATCGTTTGATTGGTGTATTTAAAAATTCTAATTGCAATAATCAGACTCTTATTACTATGGAGTCTCATAATCATGTACTTGATAGGATTACTTATGAAGCCAATCTACTTATTTTAGATTGCATTAATTCTGGATGTATTGATATTGCTAAGGTTAATATTGATCAGACAAAACAAATTCAGAATTATCTTACAGATAAGAAGATAGACTTTAAGATTAATCAGAATGATGACCTTACATGTTGCGATCCTTCTTATGCTATATATGCTCTTACAGGGTATCTTAATTTTGATATTCAGAAAGTTGGAGAAATTATTGAGATTAATTTCGTAAACTTAATGTATAGACAGCAGAGAATAGTTAAGCATGGAAGACGTCCTGAGATAGAGCAAGTTTAATTAAATTGAGATTGACTCCTTTCTGGTAAAAATATTTTCAATAATATATTATATATTTGGATTCGAGAATGTAATTTATCAGAAAGGAGTATAAAAATTAGAATGATTAAAGAAGATTTTTATACAGGTCAACCAGTAATGGATGACAAAAATCTGGTGGATGTACAAACTGTTGATCAGAAGAACTTGATGAGACAATTCTCTACTGATCCTAATGAGAGAATGAGTCAATTCAATCTGAATCAACAGCCTCAGCAACAGCAACCATTCAATCCATTTCAACCTACTAATGGTTATGGAGGATATGCAGGTAATCCTGTATTTCAAACTGGACCAGGATATGGGTATAATCCATATGGTGGATTTGGTTATGGTGGCTTTTATGGTGGGATGTACAATCAACCATTCACACAATTTAATAATGTGTATGCGGGTTATCAACCACGCATACAAGATCAGACAGTTCATGTACCTGGTTTAAATTTTGGCTCAGATGTGTTATTAATGGCCGATGCTCAGGAAATATGTGAACAATTACAACTTGATATGATGGTAGAACAAGAAGAAGCAATCGCTAAAAGAAATCAGAGATTCCAAGGTTATTTCAATAATAATGGTTATAACTATTATGGTATGCCTTATTATAGTTCTTATCAAGACGTATCTGTCACAAGAAAGTATACTGACAAGATTAATCAGATGAGACAAGAAGCTAAACAAAGAAGAACCGATTTCAACAAGAGACTCTCTAAGATGTGTCATAATTATATGGGAGATAATGTAACTGATGATGAAATCGATATGATTTATGATGGTTATGATTATGTGGTCCCTGCAAACACTATTAGAGTAGAAAATGATTGTTCTAGATTCGCTAGAATGGTACCTGTTACCAATCAGCCTATGTATGCTAAAAATTATCAAGACTTACAGAACTTCTATAAGTGTATTTGTACCGAAAACAATATGCAAGGATTCTTTCAATCACTTGGTGTTGTTAAAGTATGTGATGATCTTGAAGAAGAGATGCATCGAAGAAGAGACTGTAGTCAGTTGTATAACTCTGATAGTTATAAACACTATCTCCGTAAGCATATTATGGAGAGAAACGGTATTGATCCTAACACAACAAATTCTCAAAATAACAATCTCAATCCAAACTTATTCCCCACACTTAGCAGCACATCAAAATTGCTTGATGATGGAACTTTGAGTATTACTACACCTCCATGGATAGGTGGCTCTGGTGCCTTCAAGCGTATTCAACTCAATAATGAGATGGAACAGCATTTTGAAGAGAACCGTAGGGCATTTCTTGAATCTATCTATGCTCAAGGAAAATAATGGATTTATCTAGACAAAGTTTGATAGATAAAATACAGGGTAAGGTAACTACTATAGAGGATTTCAATTATGATAAGTTGACGGCTCCTCCTCTATATTCATTATTGTCTCAACAAGATATTGACAGACTCTATTATATTGCCACCTCTGTAAAGTATTCCAGTAAGCCTGAAGAGAAGTATAAAGCAATTGATAATATAATGCGTGCTAGGGGATTTGTTAAATTATCTGCTGGAACTAATCGTGTTGTTTATAGGCATTTAGAAAGCAATGCATTTGTAGTTAAAGTTGCAGCAGATGCAATAGGGATTGGGGATAATCCAAAAGAATTTAAGAATCAATTTATATTCAAACCGTTTGTAACTAAAGTGTTTGAAGTTAGTCCTTGTGGGACTGTAGGCGTATTCGAAAGAGTACAACCAATTAAATCTAGAGAGGAATTTCTGTCAGCGGCAGATGATATATTTGATGTAATCAATGAGTGGTTCATTGGTAAGTATATCATGGCAGATATCGGAACTAAGTTCTTTATGAATTGGGGAATTAGAACGTATAGCACTGGTAAAGAAGGTTCTGTAGCCTTTGGCCCAGTATTGTTAGACTTTCCGTATGCATATGAATTAGACGGTAACAAATTGTTTTGCTCTGCTGTCGATCATAACTCTGAGACTGGTTTATGCGGAGGAGTTATTGATTATGATGATGGATTCAATTTTCTAGTTTGTACAAAGTGTGGAGTTCGTTATTTAGTTAAGGAATTGTCTAAAAAGATAGAGAATAACGAGATCAAGATTATTTCTAATACAGGAAGGGAGATTAAGAAAATGAAAATTGGTCGTTATGATGAAAATGGTAATGTTGTTGTAGATAACAATATCATCAAACCTGCGGTAAGTAAGGTAGAACGTACCGTAGAAAAGAAAGAAATTAAAACAGGTAAGATTGGTATCGATCCTGAGAAGCTTAAAGCATTTGCTCAGAGTACACCTGTTAATGTGAAACCTGAAGTAGAGAACCATACTATCAAAAATAGCTTAAGGGATAATCCTGCTAATAATAGAGGTATTGTTAAAGCACCTGCTTCAAGTAATATTAAGATAGATTTAAAACCTGCTGAAGAAGAAATAGCTAAAGCAGAAAACAAAGAGTATAATTTATTAATCGAATATGATGCTGAGCATAATATCATGGTACTCTCCAATGGAGATAATGAAATTACAGCTACTATGGATGTAGTTCCTGATGAGTTCATGCAGACTGCTATTGAAAATAGCGCAGAGTATACAGAATATCTTAGTGGTATCAATAAGATTAAGAGTCTTGAAGAGCAGTTAGCTGAGAAAGATACTAAGATTAGTGAACTTGAATCATTAATGCTTGTTAAGGATAACAAGATTGGTGAACTTGAATCTGCAGCATCTAATAAGCCTGAAATTGTAGAAGCCGATGATAAAATCATTACAGAATTACAGGCTAAAGTAGCTGAACTTGAGAAGCAGCTTGAAGAAGCTCAGACTAATAAGACTATTATAGCTAATGGTATTCCTAGAGTATATAATCCTGAGTATGTAGAGATTAATGCTGATGACTTTGGTGATGCCGTAGCTATGGATGGCAAAGTTGATAATATCAAATACTTCACTACTCCTAAAAATGATAGCAATAAGTTAGTTGTTGTATTCCCTACTGATGAAGAGAATGGCGAATATTGTACAGATGGAGATGGACATATCATTGTAGTTGCTACTATTAATGGTTATCCTATCGATGAACTTATGGCTAAGGTCGTTGATGAAGAAATCGTTGTAACAGACGAAACAAAGGAAGATAATAAAGAGGAATAATTATGGATTGTATTCTAAAGGGGGATATATCTATCACTGATAACTTTGACTTTATTCGTGATATTATCACATCTCCCCCGAATGAAAAAATCAAAGTTATATCTCTAGAAGAAGTACCGACAATTGACACTAGTTTACCTAATGTCATTGGAGGTGCTCTTCTATTACCTCCAATAGAAGCTATGATGGCAGCTGTAGATGGTGATGCTCCTCTGTTTACACAGAGATATGTAGATCATCTTAATAATCCAGCTGTATCTGAGATGATATCTATATTGATAACAGCTCTCTATAGAGGAACAAATTTGATATTATTCTATTCTGATGACATAGGTATCAAAGACAAGATTAAAGAAATCTTCTGGTCAAGATATGGAATTGGTATAGGTGAAGTAGGTCAATATCCAGCGACGTATGACGTATTTTGTACTCCCATACATCTCGAATCCATTTTTGATATTGGGGCTATAGATCCTTACGAATTATTATATCTATATCCAGAAGAAGCGCTCATGCAGGATAGACTAATATATAAACTGGTAATTGCGATACGGCCAATTGGAGACAACTATCAGGAACGTGCAGAATATATACTTGATCTTCGACACAGATTGAAGGAAAATAGAAAATTGATAGTTCCATTTGTTGCTGTGCAATCACTTTAGGTAAGGGAGTCCAAGACTCCCTTACTTTTATTTTTAAATCTTAATACAATTATATATAATATAATTGTATGGAGGTAAAATATCATGGAAAATGAACTTAAAATTTTATATAAAGATGAAGATAATCTTAAATTACGTAAAGGAATTGGCATCTGTAATTTGTATGTATTCAATGATGGAGATGCAAATAATGCAAGATTTTGGGTTATATCTAAATCTAAAAAAGTATTTATATATTTTGAATTAGATTTTTTTGAAACGGATTATGAAGATATCTATTGTGTATATCATAATAATAAATCACATCATTCGATTCATTTAAAAGCAAAGGATCAGAAACAAATATTCGATTATATATTTAATACTATTACTGGAGATAATAGTAATATCTGGTCAGATATGCTCAATGCTCATAATGAATATTTTGGTAGTCTTGAAAGAGTTACCAAAAATGATATGTATAGGTATATGATAAAAGAACCTATGTGTGATTTTATAGAATATTATACTATATATAGATATCTTGGTAATAGATTAGGCATGTGTAAGCTAAACGTAACCAACATGTTTCCTGGACATCCTTCAATAACTATTAGTTCTTGTGAAACTGGATTTAATTCTATTATTTCGTTAATGACTGGTAATTATATGGGGCTTGATAAATTGACAGATCATGAATGTATGATGTTGCAATCTATTATGTCTGAACAAAATGATCATCATTTAAAGCATTCTCTATGGGCAGAGTTATATTTAAATACTCATTTAGTACTTGATGGAATTATGACTAGAGAAGAAAGAGACCTATTAATAGAAATATTCCAAACAGATAATACATTAATGCCACATTTTGAATATTGTGCTAATATTAAAGAAAAGAATAATATTACTGTTGACGAGTTTAATGAAAATATAAGAAAATATATAAAAGACCATAATAATATATAATAAAATTCAATTATATATTATATAATTGAATGGAGGTATTCTTTATGAGTAATTTTGCGTATGGAAATAGTAAGGCACTGAATCTAGTACAAGATTTTAAGATATATAATTTTAGTAGTTTAATGGAAATAGGTATTCCGATGAATCTATTACCACCTAATAATCTAGGTGCTATAAATGAATATGATTTCGATTGTAAATATATGCAGTATATTATGATGAATGATTATACATTTGGTAGTATGATGAATATGATGATGGATATTTATAACAACAATGATGTATTTATCTTAATAGCAGACGAGAATGATTCATTCTTTAATCCCGATGTAGCTAGTTGGAATACAATATTGATAGAATCATTTCTGAAGTTTATTCAGCAAAGATATGGCATGAATGCAACTCTTATAGAATCTGAAGAAGATATTAATTGTATAGAATTTGCAGAATTTAGTGATTATGGAATTATGAACTTTGATGAAGATAAAGAAAGATTTACTTATATGATAGAATCTATCAGAATAATGAATGGTGGTAAACCTTATGGATATGAAGAACAGTATTGATATAGTATCTAAAATAAATTATCTAGTTGATGTTCCATTAATCATAAATGCTAATATCGTAGAGTATGATATATCTAAAGCAAATATTAATATGCTATTATCTTATGGAATGATAACGATAGATGAGTATAACAGATTCTTCAATATGGATAAGATGACTAGAGAGATATCTATTGGTAGAAGAATGAAAGATGAGAATAATCCTGATATACTTACACCAGAAGGCATTCTCATGCAAAAGAATATCAAAGAAGGTATAATGAAAGCTAAGACAATGTTGGTGGAATCTAATAAAGTTATTCCTGAAACTATTATGAGAGTAGCTAATGATGCTGTATATATTAATGGCCCTAAATTACAGCATACTTCTTTCGATATCAATAATAATGGAGTTAAGATAAACTTCAAATGCGATAAAGTCTATAATATAATGCTGAATCTTAATACTGTTACTATATTCATCTATGATAATCCTATGGCAGATTCATTAGATGTAGAAGTAAAAGGAATTAATGATGATATATTGTATAAGCATGAAGCATTTCTGGGATTTATCTGTAGTTTAGTTACGGATATGCAAAGAAATGGTAAAGAAGCAACTCTATATAGATTCAATGACTTCTATGAGAGATATGTGAATATGACTTTACCGATAGATTATTATAGAGAGTTTAATTCTGGTTCTGGATTTAATATTAAAGGTTCAGGATATATTGTAGATGCATTAGATGATTCTTGTTTATCAATAATTGATATAAATTATAATCTATGGATATTAAGAGAATTATATTCTATCATACTAGAACACTAAGACGGAAAAATGGTGATAGGCTGTATAGGAGCCTATCACCAATATTTGTTAAGGAAGCAAGGCAAAAATAAATCTCTAACTCTTTTATTTTTATGTTATTCTGCTGGTATAGATTGGTTGGTTTTTACAAGAATATCAATCATATACATTTTTACAGCAAGTTCTATTACATTATTTAATTTTTCTTCTGTAGATACATCATAAATTAATCCAAGTAAATCTCTAGTTGCAGATGTAATATTACTTCTAACAGTACCATAGATGTACTTTTCCATCTCGTCACTACTCTTTGACGGAATATATGCATCAGTTCCATTGAATCCAACTTCGAACAACATGTATCTATCTGCGGCATCTTTAATTAATGAATTCAATACTCCATTAATTTTATCCACAATCTTATCATCTGATAAAAGTATCTGAACTGCTTCTATTGAAGTTTTGCTAGATTGCTTTTTTGGAAACAATCTCAAATCTAATACTTCATCCCTTAAATCTTTTAATTCACGGAGTATATAAATTATTGTACCACCAAATAGTATTACTATTAAAGATATAGTTACTAATGTAAATATATCTAAAAATGATATCTCATGCATTATTTCTTACTCCTTTTCTTCTTTTTTTAGGTTCTAATTCTTTCTCTAATTGTACTTTGGCGCATATACAAACTACAGTAGTTGTTATCAGAAGTACTAGTAGTATGATGTAGATAGCAACTGCATTATCCCAAAATGAATCAGAGAGAAGTTTTAAATTCTCTACCATTGTCCATATTCCTCTCTAGCTTCAATCTGTTTTACACCCATATTTGTACTGAGTGTATATTCATTGTATTTAGCATAATTAAGTATTTGTTCTTGTTGTAGTATTTTTATACTACAAGGCAGCTCTTGGTTATATTTATTGATATACTCAATTAACTTCTTAGCTATATCGTAAGTTATCCCATATTTATACTTTTCTAATAATTCCCACCATTTACCAAATGTCATTGATGGAGGGATATATGCATTGGGATTATTAGTATATAATTCATGGGCGGTAGTTGATAAAAATACAACTCCTACTCTATTACTGAAATGCTCCATAATAAGAATTTGAATTAAATCAAATGTAGATATATAACCAACTGTATTCAGCATATGTTCTGATATAAGAATACAGATATCAAATAAATTTAGTATATTATGATGAAGCTCTATATCTACATTATCACCTGCTTCTATATTGCCCAAGACTTGACAATGGTCAAATCCTAAGTCCATTAAATAAGATTTATACATCTTATACTCTTTACTAGCTCTAAATCTTCTTTCTGCATTCTTTAAGAATGATTTATATCTCTCTGGGTCAGCTATTGTATCTCTAGTTTGATAGAATGGCAAATCAAATTCACTACTAGGAGAACATAATCTTGGATTAACGTCATCTTCTGTAATTATTTGCACTTCAGGACGTTCAATTGGTGTGGTTAACTCGTTCATTTTAGTGCTCCTCCTGCTTATCTAGATGTAAAATGGATACTTTTCTACTCTTTTCACATATATATAAATTCGAAAATCGTTATAAGTCTGGAGGTGATAAAGGATTATGGCTAGTAATGTCAATGGTAAAATATACACTGATAATGCCCTGATGGACGAGATAGTTCATCAGACCAAAATAATTCTTAGAAATATTATCCTCAAGAATGAGACCACTGCTAATGAACATGAAACTGAAGAGTCTATTACTGAATCAGACTATTACATTGCTTGTAAAAATGGTTCTATGGAAATATCATTCTTTCCATTTACTGTAGAATGGTTAATGGATTATGGCTATGATATTTATGATGCTACAGTATATGCTTCAGACTGGACTCAAATACCAGAAGAAGATAGAGATGACTTAATGGATTATTCTATCAATCGTTATATCAATGAATACGTTGAGAAGAACGATTATTATAGAATGCTCAATGGTAAACCTGCTTATGGAACCACCGAGTATGATATATATTTAAATCCTGCTGATCCTAGACTTCTGGAAGATGATGATAATACAGACTTTAATTATACCATTCCAATCCATGAGTTTGGTTCAAAACAAATTAACACACTCAAGTCACTTAATATTATTAGTGATATGATTGAAGAGCATAAAGGTGATATACATTATAAATATCTCAATTTCTTAGGTGGTACCTCTATCGATGTTTACACCGCTAGAGTTGCTGCGAATTGGGATATTCTTTTTATGCCGAATTGTGAAAACTTAATAAAGAACAGATTCAAAGAGATTTATGCTATAAATAAAACTATATACTTAAATAGAGTATATCAAGACGCATATGCTTTTATGTCAGATTATTATGATGAGATGACAATGGTTATGTGTCTTACTGAAACCTTTGCGAATATGATTGCTGAGATACCTGAATGGTATATTAGACGAGATATATTTGACTTAAGGTCAGCACAATACTTCCTTGAATCACAAGGTGTTAAATTCTTTAGAGAGATTCCTCTTAAATATCAGATACGTTTAGTAAAGAATCTAAATAGATTAATTAAATATAAATCTACTGACCAGAATATGCATGATATTCTCGAAGTATTCGGTATGGAAAATACTACGGTTTATAAATATTACATCTATAAAGATTATTTACCTGCTGATAGTCCTAAGTATGATGGAATAGATGAGTATGGTCATAAGTTTAAACTTGCATTTGTACAAGTTCCGATAGATGAGCCATATGATAAGTATATCCAGAATAATATGTATCTTAAGGACTATGATGTAGTTACCGAAGTAGATGAATATTGGGATGGGGTATTATCTCATGAATTAGTAAAAGAACGACATGGAGAAAAAGACTTCTCTATAGAAGGAACAAAATACATGTTCCTCGATTATAATGTAGATATGCTGAAGTATAGATTTCAGTTATCTTATTTTATGGGAATGATCTTTAACTCTACTTTATATACAGAAGATGTAAACTTAGTTATTCCTGAAATATCAGAAACTAACTACTATAGTTTAACAGATTTATGTATTCTCTTATGTTGTTTATCTGGACCTTATAAGAGCAATAAGCCTACGCCTATTCATATTCCTTTATTGGAAGATGAAGGTGAATGGATAATGGATGATGTCTATGACTTTGGCGATGAAGAAGTAGATGATATCTTTTATGATCCTGCTCTAAGCTCTAGCAAGAAATACGACTTTGGTTATAACTATACTGTTGATCCTGAATTACCTTATGAGAGATATGATTTCTTGGAGGAACAAGAAGGAGAAGAAACAGTTCATAGCCAAGCGACAATAGATTATTTCAATCATGTGACTGCTACTCTTGATGATGAAGATGTTACTGTTACTGAAAGAAATGATTCCAATACTAATGAAGATTGGCTTACACGTAAATATAGTTATTTATGGACATATACTAAGTGGATGATTTATGGATTTAATCTTCACGTTGACTTGGAAGAGTTAGAGAAGAATATATCTATGAGACATTCTGCTTTTGGATTCTATGGTGAATATCATTTATCAGATTTTGGTTGTGATACATTTATAACTGCTGATAGAATAGACACCATAGAAGAGTTTAATAATATCTATATGACTAACAAAGCATGTTATGACAGTCTTATGGATTTCATGACTAATAAGTGTGATACCAGAGATAAGGCTGTTGTAGCACAATATGTCTTTGATAATTTATTCTTAACTAAATATGATTTGGAATTCTATAGACTTAAGACAGGTGAAATAGCATCTACATATGTAGAATTGCTTAAAGAGAGATCATATTCTCTTTATAGATTCTATATAGAAATTACTAGAGAACCTGATCCAGAGATTCAGAAAGATGGTATTAGAGTAATATTAAATACTATTGTAAGTACTCTTGAATACTTTATTGGTAATCAGAAGGAATTACAGTATATATTCTCATTCGTACCTACTAACTCTTCTGAGGCTATAGTACATTACTTATCATTAATACTTAACTTCTTTAAATCTTGGAAAGTACATTTCTTGGACCCTGCTGCTTCATATACTATAGCAGATAGATATGATGATAAAGCTAAGTTCTATGAACAAGTTGCTGAGATGAAGTATAAGTACTGGAAGGATGATCAAAACTCTACTAGAGATTCATTCAAGACTACAGTTAAGCTATTTGCTAAAGATGATAGATATACATTCCTTAAAGAGATTATGGATATTTATGGTTACTTTGACCAAGATCCTGAATTCAATAACGTATATGATGGATGGTATCCTGAATCTACATCTACAGATATCAACGATGCAAATGGTGGTATTGTAAATGATTGTATTCCTTTCAGAATGGTTAACGGTGGTACACCTTTTGGTATCAGAATATTTGATACTATAACTGTAGATGGTGGACCTGCTTATGACCAACATGAATATGCTGATATAAATGGTTATGATATATCTGATCCTAATTGGAAACAGATATTAACGAATGATTTACAACCTGTTGGATATCCTATATTTGGTGGATTTCCTGGAAAACTATGGTCAGATTCACTCCGTACTAATATTAGTAGTGACTTGATTATTACTAATGATACCAGATTAAACTCCTATACTATCAATAATGGTTTGACATTTGAGATGGATGGTTTATATTTTGGCAATGGTATAGGTGATTATGTGCCAGGTACTGCTTATGCTGAGTTTAAGGTTGTTATGGATTGGATAGATGGTGAACTTATTCCTAGAGCATATATCTATCTAGAAACAATTAAACTATTCTCGAGTCATGATTATATGCATAATGAGATTGACAGAGAGTATCAGCGATTCTTAAAACCTATACTAGATATAGAAGATCCTGAACATAGGATATTTATAGAATATGATTTTGATAAAGAGATGAAAGAACTATTCCTTGATTGGTTAGAAGATGTATGGCCTTTCTATTGGCATAGTTTTTAAAGGAGGCACTAATGATAGTTCGTGATAATTGTAATATGTCAGATCATCTCAATGGTGAATCTGGTAGCACTATCAAAGATATGCTTATGCACAGAACAAAGGGTGGCCCTCAGAGAACTAAGATTGTTATTACAGACCATAATACTGGAGAAGTATTATATGAAGGAAGTAATAAGATATTAGTTCCTGGTAGCCAGGATACTGCTTGTAAACAGTTTGGTATACAGCAGATTATCAACTTCCCTACTTATAACACTGATTTAGGATTAGATCATAGTTATCCTGAATGGTCCGAAGAACCTAAGAATACACCTATAACTTGTTTATGGTGTGCAGGTAGAGATGGTTTCGGAACTTCACCTAATGAAGTATTTATTGTAAGTAATATTGATAGAATTAATCCTACAAATGATATCGTTCCGTTTAGATATTTGGATATTGATAGTGACTTAGACGTAGACCAGAGAGATGTATACTTTGGTAAGAAGACAGATCCTTCTGCTGGAAAGATTTCTTATTTCTTTAAGAAGTTTGATTCTGAGCCTCAGTTACATATTGTTTATACTGACGGTACTGAAGTTACTTCAGACATGTGGAATATTGTAACTAACCAGTCTGTTGAAATCTATGTAGAAATGAGACTTACTGTGTCTAGACTTGACTTTAGAGATTATTTCGAAGAAGTTTTAGGATGGGATAATGCAGACATATCTACCATAAGCTTATTAACTGCTTGGTGGGATGAATTTGAAGAAGAGGAGACAGGTGATACATTCAAGTTCTATCAAGATATCATACCTTTCTCTAAATTTAACTTCAGAGCAGAAGATTTAACAGACCTTACAAGAGCACTTGATTTTACATATCAGGTATTTTATTAAAAACCATTCTCCTACTGGTGAAATATCCAGTAGGAGATTTAAATTAATTAGGAGGATAAAATAATGGCTTCTAGAGTTTCAAAAACATGGACTAAGAAGAATATAGAAGTAAATTTAAAAGACAAAGTATCCTCAGCAAATATGCCAGACTATTTACTGGCTATGGAAGAGAAAGATATTACATTCGATTTTCTAATGTCATTATTCGGTACCTTTGATGGTAAGGCTATAGCTAATCCATATGATTTATTGGTGGTTCCTGCAAATACTTTTAAATATAAAGACGATAATAATAATGAAAAGACTAATAAAGGTGAGTTTACTACAACAGTAGGACTTTATGTATTTAATCTCTTATTATCAGGAGCTAATTTAATTAAGGTTACTGGATATGTAAATGAGAATCTTAATTCTAAATCGTATAAGAAGATAGAGCGTGGTATTGTATATGCTCTAATAGAAGATAGAATTACTGTAGAGCAGTTTAAGAATTGGCAGATGACACTTCAGTGGTTAATGCCTCTACAGGATATTATATCTACTAACCATACAGAGAAACTATTATTAGTTTCTAAAGCAATTGCGAAAGAGAAAGCTAGATTGATTAAAGAAAATCAAGAAGCTATAAACAATGGAGATCCTAAGGTAATTGAAGATATTGAGCAGAAGTTAATAGCTGCTGCTAAAGAATACTTAGGAGATGATCCTGGAACAGATAGCATTATGTCAGGCGCAGGTGCTTCATTTAATAACCAGTTCAAAAACATGTATCTTATTAAAGGCGCTATTGCTAATCCTGACCCTAATGCTAAACAGAAGTACGATATTGTCACATCATCATATCTAGAAGGTGTAAACCAAACAGAATATTCATTATTAGCACAATCAGGTGCCAATGGATCTTATTCCAGAGGTAAGAAAACATCTACTGGTGGATATTGGGAGAAGTTATTCATTAACTCTCTTCAACATATTCATCTTGATCCTCCTGGAAGCGATTGTGGTACTAAGAGATATATTGAGGTATTATTAACAGAGAATAATCTTAATGATTATATATACTCATATATCGTTAAAAATGATGATACCCTTGAATTACTTGATTCTAAGAGTTGTAATAAATACTTCGGTAAGAAAATTAAATTAAGATATTCTTCATTATGTGAATCTAGAACTGGTATATGTAATAAATGTGCTGGTGAATTATTATATATAACTTCATCTAGAAATATTGGTGCTGTTACTGGACAGATTCCTGATAGAATAAAGAATATTTCCATGAAAGCATTCCATGATTCTACTGTAACAAACTATGTTATCAAAGATTTGGATGCTATATTCTATCCTGATAAATAGGAGGTAATATAATGGCTGATAAACAAATTTATATTAGGCCTAGACGTGGTACAAAAACTGTAATGCATGAAACAGAGAAAGCTGTTCTTGTACTAAAAGAGGGTGAAGTATTTTTCGAATTTCCTGATGAAGGTGTTGGAAAAGGACCTGCTAAAGTTAAGATAGGTGATGGTATATCTGCTTATGTAGCTTTGCCATATGCTCTAGGTAATGCTATTGAAACTGAGACTGTAGATTTCTTGGAAGACCATAGAGATGATTGGGATACAGTCTATAACGATTTTAAAACAGGCAAGACAGTTCAAATTTTGGTACCTGTAATTAAGCAATTGATTAATTTACTTAAATTTGGTATCGATAATATTGAAGCTAGTTTAAGTGATGATTATTATAAAAAGTCAGAAACTTGGTCTAGATCAGAGGCTTATTCTAAAGAAGAGACCTATTCTAAAATAGAAACTAATGATAAATTCTATTCTAAAGAATTGACCTACAGTAAAGAAGAAATTGATGATGGATTCTATAAAAAGATAGATGTTTATACCAAAGCAGAAATAGATGAATTTCTTAGAAATATTTACTGGAAGTCTGAAGTTTACAATAAATCTGAAGTTGATGCTCTTGTTAGAATTCCTATCGTTAGTCAAGATCCTGCTAATCAGGTTGCTGGTGATAGATGGGTTCTTGATGATCAGAATCAATAGAAATTTATATACCTGGAAACAGGTATATAAATTATTCTATATAAGGAGATTTATATATTATGGCAAATATTGCAATTTGTAATTATTGTTCTTTAAAATGTCCATACTGCTTTGCAGATGAGATGATTCATGAAGAGAGTAATTCCATATCATTAGAAAATTTACGACTTATATTAGATTGGTTGGCTCGTACACCTAAAAACCATGTTGGTATTATTGGTGGTGAGCCAACTTTACACCCTCATTTTAGTGAGATTCTCTTAGAGGTTAATAAGTACTGTAGAGATTTAAATACAGGTGCTACATTATTCACTAATGGTATTAATCTTGAAAAATTCTTACCTGATATGGGTGAAAGAATTGGTACTTTAATTAATGTAAATCATCCAGATAATATGAAACCTGAGCAGTGGAAGAAATTAAATCATTTATTCGAGCATCTTGATATGTTATCCTGGTTTGGAGCAAGAGCAAATATCGGATGTAATGTTTATAGAGAGTGTGATGACTACTCATACATTTGGGAAATTGTTGACAGATATCATATTCATAGTCTTAGAACTTCTGTTACTGCTCCTAATCCTAAACTTAAGATGGGTAAGGAAGAGTATTATCTTTCAATGAAACCTAAATTTCTTAAACACTGTCAAGATGCTATAGACCATCATTGTGTATTGAATATAGATTGCAATCATATTCCTGAATGTTACTATACTGATGATGAATTAGATTTATATCTCAGAGCAACTACACCTCCTGATAGACCTATTGTAAAAACAGCATGTGGAGCTCATTCATTCTGTAATCCTGTTGTAGATATTACAGCAGATTTTAGAGCAACTGCTTGTTTCGGCAGTTATGATCCTGTGGATATGAGAGATTTCGATAATCTCGATGAATTAGAGAGATATCTCTTATTCAAGAAATCATACCCTAGATATTGTAATAACGGAACAGGTAAGTGCAGTACATGTAAGAGATATGAACTTATGCAATGCCAAGGCGGTTGCTTAGGATTCGGGGGTGAGAAATAATGGTAAAGAATATATTAATCGTAGATTTTTCGTATATAATGTATGAAATAATTAGAGTTTATAAAGACAAAGTTAATATTAATGAAAATTCAACTCTTGTTTGGAGAAACTTAGAAGAGAATTATGGATTGGATACCAGATTCATAAAGTATGATGCTAGAGCATACAAAAATATAGCTAAACTTATTGCTTCTGCTCCTGAAGGCATCGATTATATTGTAACTTCAAGCATATCTGATATTGCTAAAGAGATGGCTAGAAGTGCAGATATGTTCAATATCATCAATATTGACTATTTTGATGATATGGCTCCTATTCATAAAGCTTCGAATAAAGTAAATGATTTAAACTGGATAAGTTATTTGATTAATAAGAATAAAATAGAATCATATAAATGGATATCTACTTGTACTTCAGAAGTACATAGAGAGTATTCTGAGAATACATCTATTGATAGAAATCTTGATGTAGATATGAATACAATAGATAAAATTATATTATTATCATCTCCTCATTTTGTTCCTTATGAGTATAAGACATTATTTGATGTATTAGAAATCATATTGGAATCTAAACAGATTAAAGAAATATCTGAAGAATCCGAGGAGGAGTAATATGAACGTATTAATTTCTACAAATGCTAAAGCATTTATTGGTGCTGAATTAGTAGTATATTCTTTTATGCAACACCATAAGAATGTACATTGGTATGTAACCACATTAAATGTAGCTATAAATGATGAATATGGTGAAAAACATGTTCATGATGGCATTAGTGATGATTTTGCGTATGAACTAAAAAAGATTGTTAAATATTTCGATTCTAATTCAACTATAGAAGTCATAGATACTTCAGATTTATTTATAAAAGAATTAGCAGGCAGTGTTAATGATCTTTCACCTTTTACCCCATTTGCTGCAATACGTTTAATGTCGGATTTGATAGTACCTGAAGATGTACATGATTTATTGTACCTAGATGTAGATACTATAGTTAGACAAAATATAGAAGCAGATTATATTAAATATACTACTATTGATGGTCCTTATGCTGCGCATATTATTAAAGAAGCATGTTCTCATAAAGGTGAAATGATATCTTCTGTTATATTTTTCAATATGGATATATGTAGAAAAACTAATTTCTTTAAGAAAGCTAGAGAAAATTACAAGAAATTCCAGTACAGATTCCCAGATCAGATGGCAATTAGAGATACTGCAGATCCAGTCGATATTGAAGAAAATCTCAACTATATGAGACCGTTAGAAGATGCAGAAGATACAATTAAAATATATCATTTTTCAAATAAACTTGCACCGAAAATATATAATATAGGTTGGGAACAATTCTTTATAAGATTCCCTCAATTTACTGATATAAAAGAAGGTGTCGAATTAGTAAATTCGTTGAACTTCAATATAATAGAATAATAATAAAATAAGGAGGATATTTATGATATGTCACTAGTCATAAGTTCACCACAAGATAGTGTCCAAAATAGAAAGAACTCTGTTCTTTTTCAATGGGATACTAGTTTGACAAATCAATATGCTTATGAATTCCAATATAAATTAAGTACCTCCGATACATGGAATACATTAGGAAAAAAGAATGGAACTCAGCATTCTGCCTTTATCGATTTAAGTAGTTTAATGGATGGTGTATTATATCATTATCGTATAGTAGTTTATTATAATACTGATGATAGTGTTGGTAGTTTATATAGAGGATATGAAATATCCCAGGCATATAGTATCATACTTCATACTAATAGGATTGGTACACTTAAAATTAAAGTTAATGAAGTAAGAACAGAGGAGATTCCTTTATATAATGAATCAGATAAAGAAGCTCCTAGATTTAAGATACAAGTAGGAACACCCCATGAAGTAACGTATACATATAGTTACACTACTGCAGTTTATAATTATATATCCGGTTATGAATCAATTCCGTATATATTATATTCGTATAATCAAATTATTCCTATATATAGTGGTGGTGCTATTGCATATTACTATTATTCACACCAAAATGTATATGGATATCGTTCTTATGCAGTATATGAGCCGAAGACTGAATATGCATATAATATTGTAAATTATAATTATAGAACTCCAGATAAATTATCTATTAGTAATTTTAATATAAATCATGAAGCGGATGATTTTGTTTCTGATTTTAAGATTAAAATTAAAGATAATGAAGATGCTAAACGATTATTACATGATTATGGTGCATTTTATTATACCAATATAGTTCCTGATGGATATAGAGAAGATAGATATAGTTATTTGTACTTTATACCTGAAAAATGGGATTATGCATATAATCTAACTTATCCATACTATGAGCATAAAAGCTATAATTATGTATCTGGATATTATTATTATAAATCTGGTAGTCATACTGAATATTATGTTAGTGGTACAAATACTACATATGAACAACATAGTGCTACATATGAATATATATATACATATTACGTTAGGGTTGACCATTATATAGGTGGTGTCATAGCATACACTGATTATGCTGCTCGTGGTGGCAAGGGTACTGCTACAAGATATTGGTATACATCTTATACTTATAATACATACGGAAGTAAGCAAGTTGATGATTACTCCAAGGGTACTTTTTATTCATATAATTGGCTGTTATATATGTATTATCAATATTATTATAACGTATATCAAGATCATTATTCGTATGGATATACTTATTCAAATTATACATATGCACCTAATACATAAATAAAAATGGGACAGTACTATACTGTCCCATTTTCAACACTTATATAATATTGATTTTATCAATGGATAATATTATACAGAGCCTATAGGGCATTAAAAGCTTGTGAAAGTCAAACATGTTTGAGTAATTCCCATAGAAGGTGTCAAATATTCCGTTATAGTCGGATGTAACGTTAATTAATATTTATATAAGGAAAGTACCATTATGGAAATTAATTCAAATAATAGAATTAATAATATTATACAAAAAGAAATTAATAAGGTTAATATTATTAAGACTAGAATAAAAGAAACACAATTTCCAGAACGTACTCAATGTATATTTTTTACAGACAATTTAAAACATAATTTAAACAAAAATAATTAAGGAGGTTTAATTATGTCTAGAGGATATAAAGCTGGTGTACGAGGAGGTGGAGGAATAATACCTCCTGGACCTGTTGTTCCCGATGGAAAAACAGTTACTCCTATAAATGATATACCTATTTGGTTAAAATGTGCTGGAATACCAACAACTAGTTATACTACATTATCAGAAGTTTTAGCAGATACTTCTTTATTAAGAGTACTAATTAATTCTGAAAATGCAATGGATTATTTAGTAAGATGCAAAGAATGGATTAAACAAGAAGCATTAGTACCTGTAATGACAAGTAATACAACACCGAGTGGTATTGCAAGTGCATCATCAGAAGCATCTACAACAAGACAGGCTTGGAAAGGATTTGCGGGAGAAAGTGCAAATGGATGGATGCCTAGTGAATCTTCATATCCTGCATGGATTCAGTATAAATTTGATGCTCCTACTCTTGCTACAAATTTAAAAGCATTATACAAAAATGATAGTGGCACAAGTTATACACAGAAAGTGGAAATATCTGCATCAAACGATGGTACAAATTGGACAACTTTTGCTACAAATGTTTTATTAAATAGCAATAACGCATATACAGATATATCCTTTACAAATGACAATGAATATTTGTATTACAGAATGACATTGTTATCAGGTAGTGAAGCACCACAACCATTTGTAGGAAGTGGTTATTTGTTGCAATTTTATTCAATATCAGAGGGTGTAACAGATAATCAATCTGCAATGTCCTACATCGGTGCTAATAACTATGCAAGTAATACATTGTTAGCAGATAGCACTTGGCTTAATGCTATATGTAATTCAACTTACTTTGAGAGTGTGCTTAATGTTAAAGTTCCAACAATGACAAGCAATACAACACCCTCTGGTGTAGTAAGTGCTGATTCATTTAGAAGCGGAAACGAACCATATAAAGCATTTTCAAATACAGTTAATGATACTTGGGTTTCAAACCATCCAATTAACCAGGGACAGTCTGCTACTGGTTGGATAAAATATGATTTTGGTTATTCATTCAATTTTGTATTTGCTGAACTTGCAAATCAAAACGCACACACTGGACAGTACACATCTGCAACACTTGAAGTATCAGAAGATGATATTACATATACAACAGCAGGAACATGCACAGGCGGAACACTCACAAATATTATTACATCACCTATGCAAGCAAGATATGTGAAATTAAGCCTTACAATGATAAATACTAATACATGGTCAGACTTATATCCTAGATTATATGGTGAATCTAGTCGTGCAATTCAGTTCTATGGCAGAAAAGATGGTGGTGTACAATCTTGGTTATTATCAGCAGGTATTACTAATAAAACATATACATCTTTATCAGAAGTATTTAATGATACAGAAACATTAAGAGCATTATTAAATAATCATGATGCTGTATATTATCTTACTACAGTTCCTGGTTGGGCTACTGAATTTGCAGCTAATGAAAATGCTATGAAATACATTGGTGCTAATGATTATGCATCTAATCTTTTATTATCCGATAAAGACTGGTGTAAAGCTATAAGTAATAGTACATACTTTGAGAGTGTGCTTAATGTTAAAGTACCTACTATGACGAGTGCGACTACTCCGAGTGGAGAAGCAGGTGCAAATGTATCAAGAAGTGGATATGATCCATATTACGCTTTTAATGGAAATACTTCTGATGGAAAATGGTGGACAGGAGATAGTTCTTCAAACAATTACATATATTATAAGTTTGATAATGTATGTAATATTAGAAGGGTAGATTTTTGGTACGGAACTTTTAAGTCACCTGCCCGTACAATGAGTATAAAGTACCAGGTATCTAATAATGGGACTGATTGGATAGATAAAAAGAATTTCGATGTTACAATATCGGGTACTACTTCTCCAATTCCCGTACAATATACTAGTTTTGTAGTTGATGATAATGGAGATAATTATTTATATAATAGGTTATTATTTACAAGTGGTACTCGTATAGGCGATAACGATATGATTCTGGTTTCAGAACTTCAGTTCTATGGTAGAGAAAAAGGTGGTGTACAATCTTGGTTACTTGCAGCAGGTATAACTAATAAGAATTATACAACAGTATCACAAGTATTAGCAGATAGTGATTTATTACCTGTATTAATTGCTAGTCATAGTGGTATGGATTATTTAGCAACTTGTGTTGCATTTGCTAATGAAATATGTGTTAATGAAACTGCTATGCAATTAATAGGAGCTGATAATTATGCTGCTGATGCATTATTAAGTAATGAAACATGGCTTAATGCTATTGCGAATAGTACTTATTATGCTGAAGTATTAAATACAGAAGTGCCTACAATGACATCTAATACTACACCAAGTGGAGAATGTTTTGCAAATCATGAGTTTGATACATCTAGTAAAGCATATATGGCATTTGATAATAATCCGAATACAATGTGGTCAGGTTCAGGAACAGGAGCATTTCCGAGTATTATCGGTTATAAATTTTCAAGTGCTAAAAAAATTAAGATATTTAAAATCATGCCTAATTACAACAATAGTAAAACAGACATTGGAAACTTTATTATTGAGGGCAGTAATGACGGAACAACTTATACACAGATATTATCAGATATAATTCCTAATGGTGTAAATAGCAATATATGGTTTACATTTATAGCTAATAATATGACTGCGTATGAATATTACAGAATATATATTACATCTAATTATAGAGGAGCTACCTCAGCACTTGGTGCTGCAAAAGAGATTCAATTTTATGGCAGACAAGATGTATAGTAACACATATTATTATTTTTTTATATTTTATAATAAGTCTAGGAGTATAATTACTCCTAGACTTTATTTTTATATCCTAAAAAACACAGTTTACATTTATATAATATGGCTTTATATCATATAGTAAAGGAGAATGTCGTATGATACTAATAGATGATATCAAGTACATTTATGAGAATGAATTAATTCCTTTATGTATTAAGATAAAAGAAAATTTTGATAAAGATTTTAATGTACCTGAAGAGGATTTAACAGCATTAAAAGACGTAATTAATAAGTGTACTCCTGGTATTACTTGCTCTGGAGTTATATTTACTAATAATACTGATCATGTGTTATTTGGTGTTAAGGTTAATCCTATTATTCCTGCTGAATTAATGATTAAATTCTTATTAGACGTTAATGAGAATAGATACATTAATGTATATAATATGGAATTGGATTCTAAATTGATATATGCTTTAACTGGAGAACAGATAGCTGCATACATTATAGAAGAAGTATACTCTATAATGGATAAATCTGCTGTAGAGACAGTTAAAGATTATTTAGCAGAATTAATTGCATTGAAAGATGGAGATATTCATCTTAGAAATTCTATTAATTATACAGATATATTAACCTTCGCTTTTAAGAGCGTATTAACTAATGTAGCATCTTTATTATATAAAGATAGAGAGGCTATTGGTATGCTAGAAGTACCAAATCAGCTCGAAATTAAGGATACCCTGTATAGTTGTATAGAAAATCTTAATTTGAACGTCTACGAAAATGATGGTAACGAAACAGCCCCTAATTTGGGCGTCTTACAGTGGGCTCTTATGGTTTATGAAGACATCAAGCTTAATATTAAGTATGCCAGAACAACACTTACTGATGCTTTAATGACCACTGGTTCTGTATTAGAAAAAAGACTTATTACTGATACTTTGAAGTCTCTTCAGAGAGCATTTGATGAAGTATTGACAGAATCTGCTAGATTAGAAGATAATTATCTCCAGGAATTATCATTATTTAGATCACTTAAAGCTCAGGGATTAAAATCTATAGAAGCAGATTTATATGAGTTTAAACTTCAGGCTAAAAACTGTGTAGAGCAGGAAGAAGCTTTATTTATTATTAGACAGATTAATACTAGAATTGGTATTATCGAAGATTATTTAGCAACAGAAAACCTTTCTGAAGTAGAGAAAGCTAAGTGGACTGCAGTTGATATGGAATACAGAGATCTTCGTCAGGAATTAGCTAAGAAGAAATTATCTATGCGTAAGAATATAGGTTATTATGTTGATTACGATAAATTAGACCAAATTGAAGGTTAATCTAATGAGGTAGAGTGATTATACACTCTACCTCTTATTAATTATTGGAGGATTAGAGAGATGGCTGAAGAAAGACGTAGAGTCACTTATGGTGAGATAATAACCTCACGATTTGAAGCTATGACTCCTGAACAAAAACGAGCAGCATTGCCTAGGGACTTTGTTGATTATAAACCTAAACTCTATAGAAATCTTGTATTGCCTTCATATGTACACGGATATTCTCTTGCTATTGAATATATGAAGTATTGGTTCTTAGAGAAGTTTGATAAAGATTTCTTTAAAGTGGTTCATATAAATGGTAAACATGTACTCGATGATTGGAAGAGATTCAATAATTATAATATCAAAAGAGAGAAACCAATGTTAGCAATAGTTCCTACATTGGAGAATGATTTTGATAGAGAGAATCTTGATTTATATCAAGCAGACCATACAATGTTATTGAGAACTTCTAACTTTATGCAGTCATTCTTCAAAGATTATGATAGAATGTCATTCATCTATATGAAGATGAGATCAATGAGAATGAACTTTGCTTTTAAAGTTAGAGTAAACTCTCGTTCAGAACAGCTTGATGTAATGAATAAGATGGAACTCTGGTTTAGAGTAGGCTCTACAATGAGAGATTATCTCAATGCAGATTTTCATATACCTTACGATATAATGACTAATGTTGCTAAGGCAGCTCATTTTGATGTAGATAAAGATGGTAATATTGTAGATATATTGGAATTCATAGCATATCTTAATAAATATTCAGATTTACCTATCATATTCAAAATGAGAGCTATCAATCAGAAACCTGAATTCTTTGTAAGAGCGAATAATATGTACGTTCATATATCTAATGTAGATAAACTACAGATAGATGATGGGGATAGAGAAGGTAAACTCGATACTAACTTCCATGTAGAAATGAACTGCACATTAGAGATGCCTATACCTCATTTCTTTGTATACTTCTGTCAAGAACCTTTAGTATACAAGATAGGTGTAAATGAACACAATGGAAAAACTATAGGAGTTTATAGTATTAACAACTTTGAAATACCTCCTCAAAATGAGAAGAATTGGACACAGGTAGCTGTAACTAGTTACTGTTGTGATGAAGGTGAACAGGTAATAGACTTATCACCTATATTTAAAGGTGATGGTAATTTCAATAAAGCTGTTGAATATTCATTACATCATATGATATCTCCAGAATCATTTGTAGATATAAGAGTATATAGAAGTGAAGATGTAGCAAAGAGAATGGACTGTGAGATGAACTATGAGAATTTCCAGTTACTATTACCATTCCCTATGAGACAGGATGAGACTATAGACATTGCTATATATGCTGATAAACAGTATGTAAATGAAGTAATCATTAGTACAGAGAATCTTAAACATAATCGTATTGGACGAGAGAAAGAGAAAGATGATGTACTTGATGATGAAGAAAGAAAACTACACGAAATATACGATTAATAAAATACCCCTAGACTACAAAAAAGTCTAGGGGTAAATTTTGTTTCAATAATAAATTATAATAATGTATCAGACAGATAATTAATTTATATAGGAGGTATTATTATAATGGATAATAAAGAAGCAATAGAAATATTAAAACTGTATCGAAAGAGACTTATAGATTCACCATCGAATCTTCTTGATAAAGATATTAAAGCTTTTGATATTGGTATAAAATCATTAGAAGGACAAAAGACAGGACATTGGAACAAGACAGAGCAAACAAAATATTGTCCTAAGTGTGGTACATATATGGGAGGAGAAAACAATGGCTAAATCTTGTGCTAATTGTATTTATCAAAATAGACGGTGGGGTGATAACCCTTGCAGAACATGTATGGAAAGCGGTAGCGATATTCACGAAAATTGGACAGGTATTTGATGATGAAGAAGAATTTGAAGAACTGATTTGGAGTCATATATCATATGAGCGATTTGGAAGGAGGAACAAATGATTCGAATCGTTAATCCTCATTTTCCCGATGGTACATCTTATGATCCACCTAAAAATCCTTTATATGAAAAATATCCTGAATGTGAAATAGGTGAAGGATATCACTGTATGTTTTGTAGTAAATGTCCTCATGGTGAATTTACAGTTCCAGATGAAGATAAAGAGATATATGAGAATTATGAGAAGGCCTATAAAGAATATTGTGATAGCCATGGTGGAGAATTAAATATAATTTTTGATGTTATTAATGAAGAAGAGTCGAAAGGAGAAGAATAACATGGGACATTCTGACAAAGCTCTGAACGAAGAAATGCGTACATATCTGAAATCAACAGAGCGCTACGCTGATTTCGAAATTGTTGATGAACCTGAAAAGTTCAATAAGTTATTCGCTAATGAAAACTTTGACATAGTACAAGTCCATGTTGTCACACCAATCAAAATTGATGACAAACTTGGAGTTTGTGGATTCGCTGGTCAGTTTTCATGGATTGACGGCGTGTTAAGATCACTCGATGGCGATTGTTACAACGAAGAAACACTTGTCCTTGGTTACAATAGATTTGAAACTGAAGACGGAGAAAAATGCATCGATATTATGGTCAGCGAGGATTGGTAATCTTTGTACTAATATACACATTGGAAGGAGAACAAGAATGACAGTAAAAGAATTAAAAGAACTTCTTAACAAAGTTGATGATGACTTTGAAATAGTTATCGTTAATGGATTAGGTAGTGATGATTATCCTATAATGAATGTAATCTCTGCAGGTGTTCTAGAATGTAAATACGAAGACCATAATGCATTAGGATTTATGTGTAGTACGCATCAAAGAATAGATGATGCCACTTCATATACTACTGAAGTATTATATGATAAGAATCCTAATCCTGATGGATATGATAAATTACCTTATGAAGGTGAGAGTAATGAAGAAAAAGAATTGTAGATACATTGAACGAGTTAATGGTTGGGATATATGCAGTAAAATGCATATATCCTGTAATAGTGTTAGAGAGGATGATTGTCCTCTAAATAATAAACCAAAATTAAATATTGATAAAATTAAAAACTTAATAAAGAAAAGATAATAGGAGGTATTATTTTATGGCTTATATTAATGCTTCAAATATACATTCATCAACTATCGGTGATAGTCACTCATATTTTAAAGACGTTGGTACAGGAGCACATGGTATAAAAACTGTTGATACTATATATGATATAGATACAGAGCTTAATACTCTTAATATTCAATATCTTAATGAAGAAGAAACAGTTGCTATGTACAATGGTGAGTTATACTTCATTAAAGGTAATGCTGAAGCTAACCGTTATAAAGAATCCACTAAAGATAGATTATCAACTCTTGAATCTCAGTTATATAATAAAGATATGATGATAAATCATATGCAAGATTTAATTAATACTCTTACAGATAAAGTAAATAGAACTGTAGGTTACGTTCATAGTTGTAGAGATTGTGGAGCTAAATTAGAGATAGACATAGATAAAGGTATCTTTCACTGCAAGTACTGTGGTGCAACTTATATAGTTGGAGCAGTACAGCCTAATGTAACTTACAGATATTAGGAGGTATAGTATGGATAAATCAGAAGCATACAAGATAGTGTATGACGATATCATAAATTCCGATGTAGGAATATTCAAAGGTGTATATGATGCTAGTCATGAAACCAGTGAGTATTTCGAGTATGGAGTAATGAATGTGATGGAATTCATAGCCTCTAATGTATCCGAAGAATGTCTCAATAGTTTTAGCGAGATATTCGTAAATAATATGGTAGAAAGTCAAAAGAAGGTGAGTAAGTAGGAGGTATTAAGATGATAGAAGTAAATAAGATGCTAGTCATTATAGATATGCAGAATGACTTTATTACAGGCCCTTTAGGAACACCTGAAGCTCAGGCTATTGTTCCTAAGATAGTAGATTATATTAATAAGAATGAGTTCACCCATGTTTACGCAACTAGAGATACTCATTTTGATGATTATTCATATACCCAAGAAGGTAAGAAACTTCCTGTACCTCATTGTATGGATGGCACTGAAGGTCATAAATTAAATGATGAGATTAGAAAAGCTATGAATGATAATAATGCTCATCGTGCTGATATTTGTAAATATACTTTTGGTAGTATTGAATTGGCTCAGGTTATCAGAATTTATTACGAGCACGAATTATTTACAACGGTATATCTTTGTGGTGTATGTACAGATATCTGTGTAATCAGTAATGCTCTATTAATCAAGGCATATTGTCCAGAACTCGAAATTAAGGTCTTAGAAGACCTTTGCGCTGGAACAACACCCGAAAGGCACGAAAACGCCTTAAACGTAATGAGGTCGTGTCAGATTGACGTAATTAGGGGGTCTGACGATGAGTAAAGTATATATTGTAACCGCTGGTACATATTCTGATTACCATATAGAGAAAGTATTTACCGATAAAAAGAAGGCTTACGCTTATGCAATAACTGCTAATAAAGATGATCGTAGATTTATTGGTGTATGTGAAGTTGAAGAGTGGGATATAGATGATGATAACATAAAAATTACTGATGATTTTACTATATATCCTGTATTGAATTTTATTGTTAAACCTAATGAGCATTATAAATATTCTATTGTCAGTAAAGGTATGTATATAGATTATTATGATCAACCTTCTGAATTGAGTGTAGAAAAGAAGCCTGTGGCAAATCTATATAAAGGTGATCATTACTCATATTACATCTTTAAAGTAGAGTTTCCACTTCAACCTAATAAGACCGATTATACTGATGAAGAATTAAATAAAATTGCTACAGATTGGTGGGCTAAGTACAAAGCAGAAGAATTAGGATTATAATATCATTATCACATTCTTATAATATAAGATAGGAGGTGATTATCATCATCGTTGTTGGATATCAGGGTATAGGTAAATCTACCCTATGTAATAATAAGAATATATCTTTTAAATTCATAGATTTAGAGAGTAGTACATTTAGAGGTAAGAATGGCATTAGACCAGATGACTGGTATGTGTACTATGTTAATGTTGCTATAGACTTATCTAAGCAGAATAATATCGTATTTGTATCTTCCCATAAAGAAGTAAGAGATTTATTAAAAGATACTACAGAGAATGTAGTAATGGTATTCCCTTCATTATCTCTTAAAGAGGAATGGGTAAACAAATTAGAGAATAGATATAAAGTAACTAACTCTGATAAAGATTATAGAGCATGGAAGAATGCTTTACAATGTTATGAAGAGAATATCAATGATCTAAAGAGTTGTGGATTACCATATATAGAAATCGATAGTATGAACTATAGTCTAGAACAACTTGTAATAAACTATGAAATTGGATTAATATCCAAAAAGATGAAAGCAGATAATAGTGAGGGGTAATAAACCCCTCACTTTATATTTAAACGAAAGGAGATATTATGTTAGCGAAATATAGATGTAATCTCTGTGGAGAGGTATTTAGTAATGGAAGTAGAAGTCCTAAACCAGCAAGTAAAATATTAAATGTATGTATAGAAATGAAGAAAGGGACTAATAATTCTACAACTGAATTTGCTTATACTAAACATGAGACAGATACCCATATAGGAATAGCAGAATTAATCGGATTTGAGTATGAGGAATCTGATACTGAAGAAGAAGCATGTTGCGGAATATGTGTTTATTATGATCCTGGAGAGAATGGATCTTCCTGGGGTAATTGTAGAGTAAAGAAGAAAGAATTACATAGTTCTAGTGAACCATGCGGTACATATATAAACTTAGAAAAAGAAAAAAGAGGTAGATAATATTATGAATAGTATGCCTATAACTGCTGTAGTATTTATGTTTATTGGATTTATTATGATCAGTGCAATAGGATATTTTGTATGCTATTTTGGTGGTAAGCATATAGGATATCGTAGAGGATATAATACAGCTAAACAGGAAAGTAATAAAGTTTATTATCTTGCGTATTTTAAGATTAATGCAGATGGCGATTTTTATTTTGAACCATATATGGGTCTTAATGATGATTATATGCTTTTTGAAAGTCCAGATGAAGCATTAGAGGCTATCAAAAGGCATCTTAAACTTGCTATTGATACCTTTGCAAGACCATGGGCTGAATCGACAAAAGATTCAATGGTGATTCTTTACGATGAATTGTTTGGTGATGAATCGGAAAAATTCGATGAAGAATCTAATACATTTTTCTATATTGATACAGACCGGGGAAATTATGGTGTTACGTATTTTATTAAACGTGTAAGTGTTTTATAAAGAAAAAAGAGGTAAATAATATTATGGGTAATATGACAGTGAATGATATGAATATAGAATATAAGCATTTATTTATAACAGACCATTGTCCCAAATGTTTAAAAACAGATTTAACAGTCACTGATAAGAAAGTTATCTGTAATTTTTGTCATAACTGGGCATGGTTGGAAGATGCATATTCTGGTACTTGGCTAAAAGAAATAAAGCAAGATGAGGAGTAATTATTATGAGTAATATATCGGTAGGCGAATTAAAAGAACTTTTAAAAGATATACCTGATGATTATATTGTTGCACAAGCAAATATGAATGATAAGATTCCTGTACCTTTTCATACAAAGAATATTAGAGTAGTAGATAAGACTCAGAGAATAATTATTGAGAGTGAAAATGTAATGGAGAATCTTGGTAAGAAGATAGATGAAATTCATCAGAGTAAGGAGTAATTTTATGGTTACTTTGACAGACTATTTAAATTATTTATATGATACTAGAGAAGATAAAGATAATATATATCCAGTAGGTATATATGATAATGTATTTAGACGTTACTGTTCTGCTTATTTATTAAGTCCAAGATATTACACTGAAATATCAATTGATTATAATTTAAGTGCTGAACAAAAGAATGTAATAGCCCTTAATAAAATATTAAAGAAGTATAGTATCATTCCATCGTTTATAATTGATAAGAAAGAAATTTCTGATAGAGAATTTCGACAAATTGCGATTGATTACTTGTTGGGTAAAGATTGGTATATAACTGATCCTTTAAGTCAAACACAAATAAATGAAGTGGCATTGATAGAGATACTGGAAAGATATTCTAAAGTTTATAAGAAAGAGATTAGACGAAATAGAAAAGTTTAATAACAAAGTAGAATAATATAAAAAGACTAATAACCACAGAGGAATAAATCCTCTGTGGTTTTATTTTTAAGGTATAAAGAAATTAAAATTTTGCTTAGAGTGTTAAATTTTTAAACATCTGCGATGAGTCTAAAGCAAGGTAATGTCCTCATATCAGCTGCTGTACTATCATGTGTTCCTGATTGATTTATACAATCCGTATTACCACTTGTTTTTGAATTTCTCGTACTTAATTGCCAATATTTGGCTCTGCCATCTGTTCCCATTCTTATTCTATTTGAAGCTGTCATGAAAATAGTTAATTGATAATTGTTTTCTAGTTGTAAATTTCCTAAGACTTCATTTCTTGATGGAATCCAAACTTTCTGTGTTATACTTTTTATAACATTGGAATCAACAAAATACGTACAAGTTTTTTCTTTTATATACTGTCTATCATCCGAAGTCATACTATTATAAAAACTTGTTAAGTAACTTTGTAAGGCTGTTCTATTCTCATAATTTGCATTTGACGGATATTCGGTGTCAGACGCATATCTTGACACAAAATCAACTATATGATTTACTCCATCAATATGGCCTATTTCCATTATCCAATCATTTCCACCTAATTTGATAGTGATTGAATGTCCAATAGTAAGTAATTCCGCCTCTTGATGTGCATTGAGAATACCTTGTATACCGCCTAATGTAGTCTTGTTAAGTACATTTACATAGTATCCCTGGCCTACATCTAATGTAGTCTTTATACCACCTATTTCAGTAGGAGTATCTTCTATATCTTGTACTAAGCATACTTTATAATAACCTTTACCAGGTACATCAAATATTATAGGATCTCCTATAGTTTCTACTTCTGCATCATATACTTCACTATCTATAAGAGATCTTACTCTAATAATATCTCCTACTTGTAAATTATCTGTATTACAGATAAATCTACCATTGGGGTCATAACTTCCCCCCCCCCGGTTAATCCGGAGGCGCCTAATTTTATTCCTCGAGACATAGTCTTAATCTCCTTTTTACTTTAATAATTATAATGGAATTGCTTGTCCTTGTAAATTCGTGCTACCGTTACTTAATCCATCATTATAAATAGTTATTGCCACTACACCAGCAGCATCTAAATCTATACTATAATTTACAGGTGATTGACGAGTAGTTGAACCTTTTAAGGTATCTCCTAAATATATATTATAATGATAATATTGTGATGACGCTCCACTTGTATCACCTATAATAATTCTACAAGCTTTATTACAATTAAATTTTATTACTTCCGTTGCTCCACCAATAGGATAGCCACCTGTCGTCTGACCATATTGGCCTTGTCTTGCAAAGCTTAATACACCATCCGATATATTCCATGTCGCGTCTGCCCATTTTGAAACAACAGAAAATTTAACAGTGGTTTCTCCACCACCTATATTTCTTATAATTCCAATAGCCATATCAATAATCCTCCTTTAAAAGAGAATTATTGAAG
>Ga0247608_10000645_pt1 | contig 54254 bp, 54 predicted proteins | sample 176DNAGHGlowgp2_FD_193490 | JGI IMG/M metagenome (GOLD analysis project Ga0247608, IMG submission 193490) | Sheep rumen microbial communities from Palmerston North, Manawatu-Wanganui, New Zealand - 1766 DNA GHGlow gp2 | ecosystem: Host-associated > Mammals > Digestive system > Stomach > Rumen ... | reverse complement strand
CATAGGAACTCCACTATCGACGGAAATCATTTGTAGTAACGGTTTAGGTAAATGAATCTCGATTGCAGTCTTTCTCGGAATTTGTTTTTCTTGAGTCCACATCGATGTCAATATGGAAAACATGTTCATTTGTTCAACGACCGTATTGAAGTTCATAAATATCCCAAACCCAATTCTGATTCTGTCTAATAGATAACCGGCAGAGTTACCATTCTTTCTATCGGCGAAAAATGGTATAAAGTTGAAATTACCTCCACCGATGTTATCAAAGGTCATAGGAAACATATTGGTTGTAAGATAAGAACCCGACAGAAATATGTCATCGTTTAACAGTTCTATCACAGGCTTGATACCGAGAACAGGTTTGTTTTTGTGAATGAATTCTTTATTTGAGTTTATAGCAAATTCGGTATATGCCATTCTAGTATCTATATGAACATGCTTGAAGAAATTTTTCCCGAACAGGTTTTTTACAAGATTGGTTGTCTTAAACACTACATTTCCGACAGTATATGCCATTGATGGGGCATAGATAGCGTGATTACCTAATTGAACCATTTATATCACCACCTTTAAATCAATGTAAAAAGCGGAAAAAATATGCGGCTATAAATGTGCCGCGAAAATGTGAATAATTCAAAAGGGTTGTCTTTATTACATTGTACAGAACGCATGTAATCCGATGAACTGATCCTTCTTCAAAAAGTTTTGATTATCAAGGAATCCGTCGTTTCTTGAGATGAACATTGATTTCGTCGGGTTAAGAATTCGATTAAATGTCTTTTTCAAGTGATTCGTCTTCAGGCTGAAAATGTTAAGATTGTCGCCATCGAAATCCGCATTCAATTTTCCGAGCACCTGTATTGGAATCGACATGGTCATGTTATCGTAACTCTTCGTGATACCGACGATTCTTACGCAAATGAATGACCCGAAATCTATGGTTGGATTGCGATTGATTAAACAGATCATTCCATTTTTCGAGTTTTCGCGCAAGTATTCCATGATCTCGTAAACGAACGGACTGAACTGGAGATGTGCATCGAACCAATATTTCAGAGCCACAGTATATGTGCAACCATGAATCTTCACTATTAAGTTGATTATCTCCAGTTTGTAAAGCTCCAACACCGCAAGGTAAGACAGAATTATTTCATCTGCCCTAAGTGTCGGATTCGGAACAATAACGTCGCGCGCCGAGAAATCCATGCGACCTCCGAATATCGCATCGTGTATATGACCGGTCTTTTTGTCTAGCGCTTTGAAGACGATTTCATCGATGTCAAGTATCTTCGTTTGAATCTGATACAAGAGACTGTTTATTGCCTCGATATTGGTCTCATCGATCTCGCCTTTGTATTGGTTGAGTTTGTTCATGCAACCGGTGATGACGTTGTAAGCTTGTTCCGCTTTGGTGTAATGGTACTCCGCAGGTGAAGTGAAAATCGGTCTGAGTACTGATGAATAGACCGGAATATTACTGGCAAAGACACAATCCCATTTCTTAAGAATTTCCCAGTAATAATTTTCATACTTCTTCCGCTTTTGGTAAAAGTGTTCCATTATTTCGGTGAAGTGTTTGTAGAATCCGGTGAGACCTATCGACACCCACTTATCTTTCGGATTAGCAGTATCGATATAATGGGCGTTTGTATCCATTTCTTTATCCCACCGAAGCATTTTGTCGAGCGTTGTTTTGCCGATGAATTTTTGAAGTAACGCATACATCGCCGGATTGATTATCTTGTAACGCGTGTTTAACTGAATCCATCCGAACTTCTCCAAGTCTACATCGACATACCCGACCCGCGTACCGCATTCAGGACAAATCTCACCTTCATAAATCGTCCCTTGGCGATAGCCGCATTCACAACTGAAGCGGTCTTTAAACGCATCCTCGTCTTCCCACGAACTTCCGAACAGCGGCGAATGAATTCCGTCGATGTATTTCTTCTGTTTATTGTCGAACGATTTGCGTTTTCTGATTGGAAAACCTTTTCCCGTGAACATCTGGACCGCGCACGCAGTGTCCCAGTTAACAACTACAAGCCTAGGTCCAAAGTCACTCATGACAATCTCGGGAACCAGACGTTCCATATTGTCAAGGTCATTCATAGAACCAACTCCTTTCAGATACAATTACTGATTGTGTCTCAGCTATAATATATATTTAATCGCTCAGACACACTTCTGTAATGAAAGGGAGTGATTTCGATGCCGGATTTTTCAAATTTGAAGACTGCTCATTTCAATATCTTTTATCAGATGAATCTTCCGACTAAATCTGATGAACGGATTAGTTGGGACGATTATTTTCTGTTAATTGCGGCGGTCGTTTCCCTACGTTCCACATGCATTCGTCGCAAATACGGATCGGTTATTGTGAAGGACAACCATATCATTTCTGCTGGGTACAACGGTCCTCCGACGGGTTCGCCACATTGTCTTGATGAAGGATGTTTCAGAGAGAAACTCAATGTTCCGCATGGAGAAAGATACGAACTTTGTCGTGCTATTCACAGCGAAATGAATGCGTTAATCCGTGGTAATCCTACAGATTTGAAAGGTGCAACTCTTTATCTGGTAGGATACGATTGTGTTACCGGAAGATTTATTGAGGCGAAACCTTGTGCGCTTTGTGAACCGGCTTGCGCTAATGCCGGATTAAAAGATTGGGTTACTAAATCCGAAGGTCTTAAAGGCGAATTATTTAGGAGAAATTTCTGATATATATTATATCCGTGATTGAGGTCACTATGACTTCGATTACGGATAAATCGTTTCACATTTTAAAGGAGGAGATGCCTCATGAAGAGGTATGGAAATGCCGACGTTCGGTTGGTTTTTCTGTTTGGTGATATCGATTCCTCCGAAACTGTTCCGGTTCTGTTCTCACTCACACGTTCTCACATCTACGAGTATCTCAACAGAGATCATTGGAGTGATTCGTTCAGAAACGACACAAATTTCGGATTGATTCACGGTTACTACGGGAAACCTGACGACGTTATCAACGGCAGCGAAAAAATCGGCGCAAAATGCAATGAAGTGTATCGCGATTTTAAAACCGGCGACGTGGCGATCGTTTCATTTGCAACCGGTGAAGTTGAGCGGTTAAACATCGCGGACATGAACGTCATGGAGAAAATCGTCTTCAAAATGTTCTTTCCGGATGCACCGATGACAGAGGACAAACTTGTTCTCGCTCAAGCAATCGTCAAAAATTTCCGTGAGAATTACGAGACTTGCAATAAACTCGTCAAAAAGGGATTCTTCACGGAAGACGATTTAAGCGGAGATCGAATCGTGCGTGTCATACAAAACGTTTACAGCCGCGGAATAGAACAGGCGATGACAAAATACGTCAAATCTCACAAGGGCGACATTCATGTCAGAAGCACAATCGTGGCTACAATCAGCGACGCTTACGAATTGGTACCTTTCTTGCTCACAACGCATCTCGAAGAGAAAGGTATCGAAGTGATATTTGCACCAACCAGATCCGGTGACGAAAAGTGGAAAATATTGAAACCTCTCTCGAAACTGAACTCGCATTATTATGACTGCGATCCGTTCGGCGACGATTACAAATCTTCTCGTTTCGGCGGATTTGTTGCCGTAGCTTGTCTTCAAGAAGGAATTGGGCATTTTGACAAATATGGATGCTTCTACGTTCTTGAGCAAGACATCGATTCGGTTTGCAAAATCGCAAAGAAAGTTTACGAAGGTAAATATACTTTCAAATTCACCAACAGCGGCGACGACATTCTTATTAAAGATAACGATGAAATCGTCGTCAACTTGAATCATCTTCCTATCATTAGGAAGAGGACTGTGGAGGAGAAAGAAAATGCTGGAGTACACAACCCAAGTCAAACTTGAAAAGTCTCGCTGCCCTGTTTGCCGTGAGCTCGCGCTTAAAGCAATCGGCGTCGATCCGGACCATCCCGTTATCCGGGACAACATCGTCGTCAAATGCGATATTTGCGGATCCGAGTCCTATCTCAATCGCAACACATTTGTCCCCGGCGATATTCCGCCCGGCACACCGCATCCGTTCATCAAGCGCTAAAAGAAAAATCGGATTTATAATCCCGTGCGAATTTCATATATTTCGCACGGGATTCTTTTTCCCTTTTAGAGCTGAATTATGTTAGAAAACATTGTGTTGTTAGATCGTGTGTTAATTATCTCAAATCCAAGAGCTTTCAATACCGGAAAGAAAGATTTCATATTATCTTCGACGATTGTGTCGATGTCGATGTATGGAATTATCCAATCCGGAATTTTTTCCATTGTTTGTGGAATCGCTATGGAATTGACGCCCTTAGTTAATCTCGGATTCGAATTTTCAAACATGTTTGAGATTATGCGTTCGTAAATTACTGGATGAGAAGAACTCAGAGATTCAATGTCTTTCTTTTTGGTCATCTTGACTTTGATTGCACGAATGTGATCAGGAAGTTGAATTGGGTCTTCTGGATACACATAGTTGTGACACAATACCGCACGTATTCCCATTTCACTTAACGGGTCTCTATACATCGTGAAGTCTTTAACCGCCATCGGTTTTGTGAAAGTCGGATTGCCAGAGAGAAGACTATCTCGAATCGTGTTAGCTAAATCGTTGAGTTTATGAAGAACTCCTCTGAAGTTAATCTTTTCTCCCATTATATCGTTCTTGATAATACTCTTCATGTATTCGCCGATTTCTTCACTGATTCCGGATTTGACGAAACTGAGACCTTTGATATCAATCTTTCCGTTCATAGGTCTTCCTTCACGCAGAAGCATTTTTCCCATATAGTTCTTCTTGACCGTGCTGGTTATTAACGTTTCGAAGAAGAACTCGTTTTTCATATCGATTCGTTTCCAGAATTCTTGTGGGACATTCGCGTTCTTACAATACAAATCGAGTGTATCTCGAATCATATAACTGATGAACACTCCAATCAGTGAAGCCGCAGTATAAATGTTTTCCTCTTTAGACCGTTCGATGTCCGAATCTACAAATGCTTCGAGAATCATATCAATCCAGTCTCGAATAAGAATCATATTGGAATCTGTATCTATGACCAACACCGATTTACGAGGTGATGTCTTAAGTCTGAAGATTCGGTTATAGGTTGGATGGTTGTAATGCACAAATTCCCTATAATACTTCCAGACTTTTTTCAATTCTTTATCGAGTTCTGGTGTTATGAATTTCTTTTCCGGAGCTCTGAACGATTCAGTATTTCGCATTATCTTCCGAAGTCGCTTCATTACCTCCTGACAAGAGACTGTGAATATGAAGATATTATTCTTGTAGAAGATTCGAGTCAATTCTTCAACAGTGAGATTCTCAAGAACAGAATCGAGATGTTTCACATTAATCTTTTCCGGATTGAAACACCCTGCAAGAAGTTTTCTTCTGACTTCTGAAAGACTCCGCATTTTGATACCATCAAATCCAAGTTTAGTTTTCTCATTACAAACGTTCTGAATGAATGTGAGAATTTCATCTAAATCATAGAATTTGGTATTATTAGTCATGAAAGACTCAAATGCTGCGCAAGCTGTGCTGATTAACGATTGGGCAGTTGCTGTCGTAGCCGCTGCCGCATAAAGATTATAAGAGAACGAAACCGAAGAGCCACCTGCTCCATAACACGCGTTTGCGTTAACTTTTTCCGCACCCTGAAGCCTGTCGTCTTGTTTATATTCGTAACTATCGGGTCCATAAAGTTCGAGGTTCTGTTTCATTCTCGTCTTAATAGCTGAACGTGTTTCCAAAAACTTTGCAATCATTTTCGCAATGTTATTGATGGATTGCTGTTGGTTTCTGAAAAGAACTCCATAACCACCAATTATTGGTTTGGATGTGGTAATCCAATCATATATCGCTAAAAGATTGCTGCTAATTGTTTTATTGCAATAGTTATTGTCGAGTTCGCATGGTGGATTCGTCATACGAGTTTCAATGACATTATCCAGATATGTATCGATTTCTTTATCGGATAAGTCTGGACGTGACATTTTGATTTTTTCTCGCGCCACATTTTTCCATTCGGTGGTAAATATTGCCATTACCGCTGCCTCCTTTATTCAGATTATAAAGCTGTGAGAAAAACCGTGAAAACGAAAGATAGCGCTAACCGAAGTTAGCGCTAAAATAAATTATTCTCGACCTTTTTCCTGAAGACAGTTTAACCGAATGATTAAATTTAATTATTTGTATTGAGGTTTTTCGCTTCTGATTTGTAACGTTTTGTGTAATAGTTACCAGAAACCATAAGCACATCATCAGCTGAATCTTCCTCAACATCATCGAATCCTTTACCAAGAGATTCGCGTTCACCATTCGGGTCAATGAATTTTCCTGCGGACAAAACTTTCATGAGTTTACCGAATTCTTCAACATATTTCGGGTCGTTGATATTCGGAATTTCTTCAGGTCTTCTCGGAGCAATATAGTAAACTTCATCTTCTTCATTCAAGTCATCATAGATTTTATTCGGGTCGATGAAGAATACTTCATCACTTTCGAAGAAACTGCGATACTTGATATAGATGTAATCAGTGATTTCCATTGTGGAAAGAACTCCACCTTTTTCGATGAAATCGATAAGCTCGTTGAAGATAATCTTGATAGCATTGTCAATATCTGTAATATCGGTGATGTCTTGATCCTCAATAATATCTTTGATGTGTTCCTTGATTTTCTCTATGAATTCTTCGTCGTGTTCGATGAGTTGCTCCGCTAAGAACTTCTGAGCGTCTTCAAGTTCGAGAGAATAGAGACCATCGGTAGTAACATCTTTTTCATAGATATAAAGATTATGAAGAGTGTTAACATCTGAAATTTGAATAGTGAAGTCAGATAATTTCTTGATTTGATTCGGGAGTAATCTGTACCCGTTGATATAAACGTCGAAGTATTTAACGCTGAACGGCTTGTCGATTTTTCCTGCGAGGTCAACAATGCCTTTTTCGTTTACAGTTTCTTGCGAGTAGATTTCATTGTAACCTTCCGGAATGTAATCAACTTGGTACGAATAGAATGAACCAAATCCATCAAGGTCGATTTTCCATTCATCACTCAATTTATCCGGAGGTGTTACTGTATACATGCATTGAGGAAGTAAACGACCTTCACGGAACACACGAATACAGTTCGACTTGGGTTTGATGTTATTGATATGATGCTGATAATTCACGTTTCGCATCATGAAATTGAGTTGATTGAGATCAACTTCGTATTGAATCGGTCTTTCGTAGTAACCAATGGTAACTTTATTACCCTTGAGATTTTCATCGATCGGGAAGAACTTAACGACATGATTTTCAGTGAGCAAGAGTTTGCTGTTTCCGCTAGGTTCTCCAATTTCTTTACCGTTCTTAGAGACGACGAGTTTGTATTTTGACGGGTCTATAAATTCGTGATTTTGGTTTACCACGAACAACGAATGTACCGGAATAACGCCTTTACCAAGTCTCAAATCGATAATGTTTCCTTCATCGCTAGGTATGAAACTAGTTTTCCACGCTACATCGTTACTCTTTTCAATTTCGATTCTAGATCCGGTTTCTTTAAATAGAGAGCACGGGATATATACGTATTCAAGAGCACCATCTCGATAAACTTCATCAGGAATATAATGTACCCCATCAATCCAATATTTGTATGGGAGAGGTCTATTGCTGATTTTGTTAACAAAGATGAAGAGATAACGGTCTTCTTTAAAGTCCTGATAGTGACCTTCAAAACGAATTTCTTGACGGTTATTTCGACGAACTTTCTCACGCATATTAAGCCTGGTGGTATCGATGATATATCCGTTGATTTCTTTGCTAAGATTCTCGTAATACAGCTGAGAAGCAAAACTCCAGAGTTTAAACGTTTCAAAGAGTCTGTTGACTTTATAGACGACAGACTCAATTTGATGATCTTTATCGTGTGATTTATGGAAGTTTGTAAGGTCGTAATCGTACAAGAACGGAATATATTTATCGATGTTTTCATTAATGGTTCCATTCCTATATTCGTCAAGGATATTTATTGCAGTGGCATAAATATCAGTATCAAATCCATGTTTAAGATGGCTGTTACTACTATTTTGCCAGTAATAGATGTTTGCATAGATTGTATCCGTATGACCTTCCGGAAGTTTGAAAACATTTGGGTATTTCTTCTCGATGTCAATTCCGTTATCGAATCTGAAACTCCCATCCTCATTTTTAGTCAATGTGAGAATGTTTTCAGCAGGCACCGGCATCGGAGTTACTGAATTTTCGAAGTAATCAATGCCGGGTTCACAAACTTTTTGCTCGTGGAAGTTTGGAAGAATCGTGATCATAATCTTGATCACATCATCATCTTCATATTCAGCGATAGATTCTTCTGGAACTACCACTTTTCCATCAATGACTTCTGTTTGGTACATCTTAACCAAACTATCGCCACAACTAACGAACGCATATACATGATCTCGGAACTTGATTGTGCTGCTGGTTTTAAACGTAAGCGAGTTTGTTTCCAAATCTTCTTTTGTCGCTTCAAGAGTTTCAATTCCGATATCAGGCAAGAAAAGAATATCGATGTCCGTTCCGGGTTTAAACTGTTCGCGTAATTTGGGTGTCATTGCTTCTTTACGAAGACAAACCGAAGTAAGTTCTTCACGACATTTAAGTCTCGCACTATAATCGAGATACCCATTGATGAATACGAAGTATGAATACACAAAGAGGTCGCGGTTTTCTTCGATGTCATCATTGGTTATCGAAACATTGTACAACTTACTGCGACGGAACTTGAGTCTGTTATTGTGATGAATGAACGGAATCGATACGTTATACTGCATGATTTTATTCAAGTCTATATGTGTGAAGATGAAATCCCGTTTGACATCAAAGTCTTCATATTTCAAATGAAGTTTACGAAATCCGACAATGTCTTTCTGAAGGTCAAAGAGATATGAATAAGCAAATTTCTTCAGGTCTTCCAAAGTTTCTCCGACTGTTTCCAAATCAACTTTACCTTCTACAATCAGCGGATTAACAGTTTCTCTGGTGTAATTGTCCACTTCTACTCACCTCCCCAATTCAAAGTATAATTTGGCTCCATCTGTATCCACCATATCTTCGAGAGTAGTTTGGTTATTCAGATATGCTCCGATTACGACAGAAGAAATCATGAATACGAAATACTCTAATGTTTCCAGAGCAAAGAGAGTGGATTGACCATACATTTCAGCGAAAGACGAAATGTAATCTCGCACCGTAATCTTTTCGAAACCAGATACGAATTTGAAAGGAACGTTAGCAAGTTTAGTGAGAAACGTAGCTATGTTCTCAAATGTATCTGGTGTAAACTCCGCATCAATATCTTTCATCAAGATTTCAGTAGCAGAGTTGCAATTTTTCAGCGCATAATTGAAAACGGTGTTCTGGTCTTTCATTCCGATAATATTGGTTAAGAAATACTTGCTGGCGAGGAAAATGACTTTGTTAAGCGCATTTTTATCCGTATTTAAAGCGAACTTCTTATTGAGAACTTTTGTGAAAATGTGAGCCCAGATAAGGCTACCTTTGTTGATAATGATGCTGTTGTTTCTCGGAATTCCCTGCAACGCAAAATATGCACTTTCCATGAGACAATACAGCTTCTTGTGGTCGATGTTTATGTCACCTTGACTATTTGGTTGGGCATAGTTGTCAATGAATACCAATGCCTTAGTTCTGTCTTTATTAACCAAGAACGGAATCGATATAGGCATTCTATCGTTGACACCTTTTTGAAGAACCAGTGGAACCAATGCACCGTTTTTGAAACCTTCTAATACCGCCATCTTAGCCGGGTATTTAAAGGTCTTATTGATACGCATCAGAGGTTCTTCGAGCATCGAACTTGTAGCCACAATAGCCGAATTTGGATTCATAAACAATTCCAGTTTTTTATCTATATAGCCGCCTTCATTCATCTGAGAAAAGATAAATGTATCTCGAAGCGACTTCATATTCTGCATCATATCAGTCCTCATCCTTTCTGTTTTTATCACTTTGTCTTTTTCGTGCATAATGGCGAGTATTCGTTGAGTTACGAACACTCGCCTCAAATGATTTCATTTCGTTTTGTGATGTTTTAACTTGAACCTAGGCTTTTTAATCTTCTTCGATTTAGTCAGCATCGTCTGACGATTCTCTTCGATTCTTTTCTGAGTGATTTGTCTTGCATGGTAGAGATCAGATATTTCTTTGAAGAATATTTTGCTGACGGGATAGTAAATAGCGATATGAATCGTTGAGAATTCTGTGTGTTCTTTTGACGTATCATTCTTCTCGTGAGTATGAAGAACCACGACATTCCACATTTCATCTACAGTACCGAATTTGTGAGAATTGTTTTCGCGTTTTCCGTTGCTATCGGTGTAAGTAGTTTCGTTGATGTAGCCCGCATGAACGGCTTCTGGTCTGTAAACCCAAACAATTTTTTCATGAATAAACTTTGCGGTATTGCCGACTTTATAATTCTTATTATACGGACTTACGTATTGAACCATAGATTCCGGTTGAATCGCAAAGTGAATCTCGACATTGGTAAAGTTTATCGTTCCAGTCTTATCGAGATGCTCATAAATAGCGTCGAACATTTCTCGACATTGTTTGATTTGGAATGTTTCGCCGATTCGATTTTCGAGAACATCTCTGAAAAGAGCCATCGAATAATCAGGCACATACTTGCCGAGTTGAATGTCTTTATTCACAGTTACCAAGTTAAGGTAATCTTCAGCAGTCATAAGCATAACAATCTTCCTCCTTTTAGAAAGTTGTGAAAGGCGTTATAATGAACCTAATTAAAGACTGCATTATAAGAAACATAATTGGTTTATTGCCGAAAAGAAAGGAAAGTGATAACATTGGCTATGATGGAAACTGAAAATGGCAATCATATTTACACCAATCCAACCGGTGTCAGAGTTCCTTCCGTTACTACAATCATAGGAATTATGAACAAACCAGGACTTGCTAAGTGGGCGAATATGCTCGGACTCAATAATGTGGGATACGAACAGTTTCTTGATGAACGAGCGAGTATCGGTACAGATTTCCACAAAATGGTCGAAGACTACATGTCTGGCAAGCAAGTTGGTGGAACCCATTTCAAAGAATCGATTGATATGTTTAAACGTTTTATGGTATGGGCTGAAAATCATCATTACAAGGTTTTTGCTCATGAACAATCTTTGGTTGGTGAAAGATTTGGTGGAACGATTGATGCCATAGGTGAAGTTGACGGTGCACTTACAGTAATCGATTACAAAACTGCTAAAAAAGTATATCACGACTTCTTCGTGCAGCTTGCGGGATATGCGTTATTGTTACAAGAATTGATGCCGGAAACTTATGAAAGAGTACAGGCATTCGGAGTAATCACTATGCGCAAAGAAGAGATCTACAAGTTCATCAATAAGAAGGATATGGAGAAACACTTCATTCCTGTATTTCAACAGGCGTTTGAGCTTTACACATCGTGGAACAAAATTGCAAATGAAGTTTATTGGTGAGGTAATGCCTTATGTTGAGAATAGCAACATTAGCAGACGTTCATTTCAACGCGGTTAAACCTGATAAACTGTATGAGCAACTCAACTCAATTTTCTTAGGGTATCTGAAAACTCACGAACTTGATATGGTTGTAATCGCGGGAGATTTTTATCATTCGATTGTATCGTTTAACTCATATTCAGCGAAGTTATCGATGGAATTTATGTCCAATCTATTAGCTGTCGCTACATATCGCGGAATACGTTACATTCGAATCATTAAGGGAACTTCATCACACGATAACAATCAGCTGGAAAACTTTAGAATATTTGAGAAACGTGAAGATATTGACCTGAGGATATTTGATACGGTAGCCGAAGAAGAGATCAATGGCTACCGTATTTTGTACCTTCCGGAAGAATATATGAAAAATGTAGACGAATTTTACTCAGATTATTTCGGTCAGACCTATGATGTAATATTCGGACATGGAATGTTTCGAGAGACCGCATTTACCGCATCTAAGCAAGAGAGCGCAATCACGTTGTCTAAAGCTCCGGTGTTTGATTCTAAGAAGATGTGTGATATTTGTAAGGGACCGATCATTTTCGGACATATCCACACGAGATGCTCGATTCGTGACAAGATTACTTATGTCGGAAGTTTTTCTCGTTGGGTTTACGGTGAAGAATCTCCGAAAGGTTTTCTCGTTACACTAATCAAAGATGATGGAACGTTTGCAAACGAATTTATTGAAAATACTCTGGCAGAACGGTACGATACTGTGGTCGTTACAGATATTCATGAGTATAATGATAACCCAGAGAAATTCGTTAATGAAATGAAGGTCTTATTGAAAGACCACTTGAGAATTACGGTGATCTTATCTGGTGAACACGATTACGCTTATATAACATCTTTTCTCCGCGAATACTACTCGAAGAAACCAGAATATAAACTCCAGATTGTTGACAAAACTGAAGTTATTAAACAGGTTGAGCAAGAGAAGAAACTTGACGATTTAATGGAGAAATACAAGTTCGTATTTGATAGTAATATTTCGCGACCCGAGAAGATTAGTAAGTTCATCAAGGTGAGAGATAAGAGTGATGTTTCAGTTGAAAGAATCGAAACCATTTTAAAGTTGAAGTGAGGTAGACGAGGCAATAAAGATAATGTGAAGAAAGGTCGAGGTCTATGAGCTTAAAATACGCTGGTGGAATCAAGCGGAAGCGTGATAAGTTCGGGAAGGTAGACCGCAAGGTACAAATCAAATTCGACAAACTAATGCTGGAAATGTTCGTGGGATATGTGGCGTCGGATTCACCTTCGATAAACCGAACGAACTACATCAATTTACAAAAACTCATGGAAATAATTGACATCACGATGTATGAATCTGATGTTAGGTTATATGATTTGATATGTTTTATACGCTTAATGCTTGAAGCAAGATTACAGAGAGGCATGACTAATATCAATGTCATCGCCTCATATTGTTTACACGTGAAAAATACAGAGGGGTTTCGCAAAATCGTAGACGGATTGGACTTATACGCGAAGCTCCAAGAAAAAGAAATTCAATGGATTAACAAAGCGGTGACGGATCGTTTGAAATACGCGTACATCATCTTCTATAGAGACCTTCTCATGCAAGATTTCGAGAAGATAGATGCTACCAGAGTTGACAGCTATGAAGACGCAGTTAATACTATAAGAGAAGATGTAACACACTTATTAGCTGAAATGCGGTCGTCACAAGATTCAGTAGATTCAAACTCATTTACATTGGAAGATGGGTTATTTGAATCTTCAGTTACGGATATAGTGAATAAACTCAAAGATAAGTCCCGTCGATTTACTACAGGATTGCGAGCTTTAAACGGAATATTATCTCCCGGTTTTATGTCCGGAAAGTTGTATATGTTTTTGGCTCGCACAGGAAATTTCAAATCCGGCTTGCTTTTATCGATAGCTAAATGGTTTAAAACTCTGAATTATAACGTTCAGCCCAGAAGAAATCCAGATGCCATTCCGACAGTTCTCTTATTAACCACAGAAAATTCCATAGCTGAGACTGTTGAACGTTTATTCGCAATGGTAGTTCCTGGCGAAGATATGGAACAGATGTCTCCGATCCAAGTCATAAATGAACTTAAGACTACGGGTGGAATGACTATCAGTATGGAAAATCGTGTTAATATTCGGATTGAATATCGTAATGATAGAGAGATTGACACGAATGATATATATGGGTTAATTGAAGACATTGAGATGGGTGGAGCTGAAGTTATTGCGTTAATTGTGGACTATATTAAGAGGGTCAGAGCTGCTGAATCTGGTCATGGTGATGAACGAATCGAGTTGAAAAATTGCTCTAGCGAATTGAAGAATCTTGCTGAGAATTTGGATATTCCAGTTATTACGGCAATGCAAATAAACCGCGCCGGAAACCAAGTGGTTGAACAAGCAATGACGCAATCCAAAGAAGATTTAGCTAAATTTATGGGAGCTACTAATGTGGCGAATTGCTGGGATTTAATCGAGAATAGCGACTGGGTTTGTATAATAAACATCGAACGTCATAAGGAGAGCGGTCAGTATTATCTCACATTTAAGTTAGTTAAAATAAGATATGCTGATAAATCTGAAGGTCGAACGTATTTCAATCAACCATTTGCGGATAATGATAAGATACGTTTGATTGAAGATGTTATGTTGCCGCAATCTGTGGCTATCAACAGTATGTCGATTGGGCTCAAGAAAGATGCGAAAGAAGAAAGTGCTCGAAAGGGTAAGACGACTACACGTAAACGGATAGATGTTATGAGTGCGGTTCCTGATGACGAACTTTCAAAATTCTGTGCAGGAGTCGACAACTATGCCACTAAAAAATAGAACTCGTAACAGATATACAAAAAAAAGAATCAGGTGCTCGAACCTGAAACTTTTTTCTTCTAAAGTGAGGGGTTAAGGTTCACTTCAGAAGTTTTGCCGGCGATAAGCCGGTCGCATTCAGGAACGCTCTTACCATCGGATTTGCGATCTTCTGGCGAGCATCTTTGAGAGTATTCGCTGAAGCAACTTGAGGATACCAAGGTTTGATAACCTCGGTGTCCTTAATACTCCACTTTTTCGGCACGTTATTTTCACCTACTTCTCATATATGAATAATTTAGTTCAGTCTAATTTCGAGCAATTAAGACTGTATTCAATTCACTTTCTAAGAAGATAATATATAGGTGAAAACGTGTTTAAATGGGTTAGAGAATAAAATCTCTAACCCTAGTTTAGTCGAAAATACTGGCTTTAATATCGTTATTCACTTCGGAATTGTTTAACGTGATTCGTTCCTTTTCTTTGTTCATTACTTCGATGAGAGCATCTACAATACTCTGGTCGAACACTTTGAGCTTGTAAAAGTTGAATTCTGACATCGACACACATCCGTTAATCCGCATAAGAGCAGTTCCGAGTTCTATCGTCCCATATAAATCAAACGATAATGTTTTCGGACGATAACGATATTTTCGATATTGGTCATTGGTTAATTGAAGCATCTTGATTCTTGGAGATAATGGATATTGATAGTTAGTCAATCTGCTCAAGAAATTGATTACTATCTTATCATTATCAACCGACAATACTTTGTGTGAATGTAAACGTGCATTTGAAATATTGAGAGTCTTACCTTGAGATATTTGTAACGGGATTGTGGTGATAGCCACGTTAATCCCTCCTCGTTATCTCTGTCGAATCACTGAATTTGCACCACATTCTCGTGATGATAATATCTTTGATGTTATGATCCATGATACAACAGATTAATTGAGCCCCTGCAGGAATCATACCGTAATCATCTTTATGTGGGAAGTGGTGGTCATGATGAAAATGCTTGCAAACTTTGAGAATAGATGAACTCTTACCACAATCATTTTCATGAGACTCATTCGGACAATTGTCTGGACAGTTATGATGTTTATGCTCGTGAGAGTAAGTGTCTTGCACTTTAGCCACAATGTACCCTTGTGTGGTTGCATTGCCATTCACATCACCTTTATTTGTGTTTTTGACACAGTCAACCATTACAGATTCGTCCTGAGGAGTATTATCCATGGGAATCAATCCCATGAGTTTCGGAACGTAAATCTTCATCTCTGTAGCAGTAGGTTCGGTATCTTCAACCAGATAACAATACTCGAATTGGTTTATGTTAGCAGTTGCTGGCATAATAATCACCTCTTTTAGTATTAAGTCTTTTGAGGAAAAAAAAAACCTGGCGCAAATGTATGCGTCAGGTCGCAACCATTTATTGTTTGCTGAAGTTGCCCGTCTGTTTGTCGGTGACATTCGCCTTGCCGCTCGCGCTTTCGCCCGTCTGTTTGTCGTTGACTTCGCCGCCGCCGTATTCTTTCCAACCAATAAACGCGCTTCCATAGCGCGGATAATATTCGACGATGAACCCGTTGGACTTAAGCTTGTCGGTGACTGCGTCAACAACGTCGCGGTCGATCTTGATGTAAATGTCGCTTTCGCCATTGTCGGCCGACATGACGATATAGCGCATAATTACGTCGATAACCTCGCGGACTTTGCCGCTGAGTTTTTGGCGTTTACGAATCTCTTCCGCAGTGAAAATTTTTGCCATAATTATTACCTCCTTTTAAAGGTATGGCAGGATCGTAGGTTTTCGCAATTTAGTACAAGAGAACTCCTACTAAACTCCTATACACCACGATAATATATACTTAGGAGGGTGGGCGATGTCAGATTATCGTTTTTATAAAAGGAAGTGTTTGTGTGGAATGTATCACCCCAAACGAACAACAATCTGAAGCCATAACAAAAGGGGTTAAATGGTTTAAGAAACGTAAGAAACAAGTATTCGAAATCGCTGGATTTGCAGGTACAGGAAAAACTACCTTAGTTAGGTGGATATTAGAAGCTTGCAATATTTCGGTTGATGAAGGTCTTTACGTGGCTTTTGTAGGAAAAGCCGCTATGGTATTATCTATGAGAGGTCTACCGGCTAGAACCATCCACTCGGCTATATACGAATGCATTGACGTTCCTAAGTTGGATAAAAATGGTAAATTCGTTATGGTTGATGATATGGTAGTTATGACGAAGAAATTTATCAAGAAAGACAAATTGCCCGATAACATCAAAGTCATTATTGTGGATGAAGGTTCTATGGTAGACGAAAAACTCTTTAATGATTTGAAAAGTTTCGGTAAACCAATTATTGTACTGGGAGATTTACATCAACTTCCCCCAGTATTTGGATCTCCAGCTTGTCTTAAACATCCTGATGTGGTGTTGACTCAGATAATGAGGCAGGCTGAAGAGAATCCAATAATTCATTTTGCTACATTGGCAAGAGAACATCGATGGGACGAATTCAAATGCGGTTCTTACCAAGATAGAGTGTTTATAGTACCACAAGAGACTATTCTGAAACATGAGGATATTATCAGGAACAGCGAAGTTATCATTTGTGGTTACAATAATACTCGTGAGAAATTGAATCATTATATCCGGAAAAACATCTATCACATGGAAGGCGACATTGCCTTAGGTGAAAAGATGATATGTCGGGAGAATAATTGGTCTCGTCGTCTGGACGATAACATCTTTCTGATAAATGGAATGATCGGATACGTTCAAGATATTGATTATGAGTCCTTTAATAAGAGGACTCTGGATATTGACTTCCGACCGGATTTTGTCAAAGATAAATGTTTTCATTCCATTCCTATTGACTGGAAATATCTTCATTTGGATTATCTCACCAAACGTAATTACCAGTCTTCTTTTGATAAATTTGAGTATGGTTATGCGATAACTTGTCACTTGGCACAAGGTTCACAATACGACAGTGTGTTATTGATAAATGAGAACCTTCACAGAGGTAAAGACTTCTACTCTAAGTGGCTTTATGTTGGGTGCTCTAGAGCCATAAATAAATTAATTATTGCTATATGAAAGGAGAATCGAAATGGATTTGAAGTTCGGTTCTGAATTATGTTCTAGGCGTTCCTATACAAACAATTATAGAGATTCCAATGTCTCTACTGGTAAGTCTGTTAATAAGCGTCGTAGAGCAAGATTCGCTAAAGAAATTCTTGAAGACCAAGTCAGAATTATCAGAGAGCGTTTTGGATTTACTCATGGTGGTAAGAAAAAATCGAAGAAAAGGAGGAAACGCTGATGGATATGGCGAATTGGCTTAACCACATTGAAAAGCGTGGCGGTAAGCAGAACATCGTACAGTTTATCTTCGATAACTCTCGTTTCCATTATGTCAAACCGGATGTTCCTATAGAAGAACAATTCGAAGTTGATGAAGAAGATGACGTTTGGATTTTCTATAATAAGGAGCAACCGTTTACTATTAATGGCAAACGTGTCCCTGATATTCACGTCGAAGCTAATGAGGGTTTGCAGTCTATAATCTTCGTTGAGAAGGTTGAAGACAAACGTTATTATCGAGGGGACGTGTAGCCATGGAAATGCAGAACTGGCTTCGTCAAATAGATAAACGAGGCGGAATGAAAAACGTTATTCAATTCATCTTTGACTCCGGTAAGTTTTTCTACATTAAATATGGAATCCCCTGGGAAGAACAAGTTAAATGGGACGAAGAAGATGACGTTTGGATTTTCTACAAGAAACAGCAACCGTTTACAATTAACAAACAGTACACACCTCAATATAGTGTCGAGGAGAATGAGAATCTTCAATCGATTGTGTTTGTCGAAAAGGAAGAAGATAAGAAGTATTATCGCACCGATGTTTAAACACAGTTTGAAGTATATATTATTCTCCCGTATGACGTTAACTTGTGTGCTCATTTGAAGGAGGCAAAAACTATGAGCAAAGACAAAAATAAGAAAAAGAAGGACGGGCTCGATGACGAGATGCTCGATCTTCTGCAAGAGGAAAAGAAGGTTAAGCTGAAGAAGCGCAAAATGCGTGCCGACTGCAAGCACATCAAAAAGTCCGGCAAAACTCGGCTTCAACCTACCGGCAGACCTCACGTTTACAAATGCTCGCGTTGCGGTACCGAAGTTGACCTCAGCATGTTCTCACAGGAAAAACCTGAAGAAGGTCTCGATAATCTCGGCGAAGCGATTGAAACCGTCAAGAATGCGTGCGAAATTTTGAAGCAGCGTGCAGGTCTCGATATGGACTCGAAGAAGTCGCGCGCAATCAGCGATTTTGCTGCGCAAATGTGTTTCCAATTGCCGAACATCGAGGAATTCATGCGCGCATTCCTGACACACGGCAAAGACAAGAAGGACAAAGAAAAAGCGCGCAAGAGGGAAATCAAAATCGGTTTGGATTCACTGGCATTTGACCGCAAGGGTCGCGGCGGCAAGAAAGACAAGAAATGGTAAACTAGCCTGTTCCTCGGCGCCGACGAATGTGCTAGAGTAAGCGTAAAAGGAGCCCACCGGGTTTATCTCGGTGGGCTTCCTTACACGCTTTCGACTCTAGCTTTTTTGTATATTACAATCTGCTTGACGTGCGATTAAAGAAAGGATGTGAGTAGCAGTTGGCAGAGAAATCAATTTTCAAAGATGATGTCTTCAGTCATATTGAAGACGACGTTGAGAAGATTCGTAGAAAGACTGGAATGTATATCCCTTACAAGGGACCAGATGGAGCAAAACATCTTGTGCAAGAGTTGATCGATAACGTCTTCGATGAAAACAATAATCCTGAATCTCCAGGTGATTCTTGCGAAGTTCTTTTCGACGAAAACAAAAACCTGATTGAAGTAGCAGATAATGGTCGCGGCTTACCGTTTGAACAAGTCGTGATGGTTTCTACGACGATTCAGTCGGGCTCTAAATTTGACCGTGATAACGGCGATAATAGTGCTGGTGAGAATGGTGTCGGATTGTGTTGCGTAAATGCTTTGTCGCATTATCTCAAGTTTACGATCCATCGTCAGATATCTGAAGATAAATCGGAAAAGGGCGTATTCGAATTTTCCGAAGGTAAATTTCTCGGACAGAAGATATTTGAATCGAAGAAGGTTAAGCACGGCACTAGAATTACAATGATTCCGTCTGAAGAGATTCTCGGTAGTTGCAAAATCGACCCAGACGCATTGCTCGAATGGCTGCAGAAATTGTCTTACATTACGGAAGATATTCCTATCAATGTAACAATCATTCGCAAAGGTTCTGACACACCGGAAAAATACAAGTTCAAACATAAGAACGGTATTGTCGAATATACTGAGTCGTTAGCTGAAGAAACCTTGTTTAAGCCGATAGTTCTGGAAGCTTCTAGCAAAGCTGACGAAATAGGTTTGATTCAAGTCGCATTTACATTCGACCCGACGAAAATCGAAGAAACAAGCGACTCGTTCGTCAACCGTGTTAATACCATTGAAGGTGGTCAGCATGTTCTTGGCGCAAGACTTGCGATTGGTTCGATTCTCAGCAAATTCGTCAATGATACTTTGAACGCAACCGATAAGAAGAAGTTTGAGGTAACGTATGATGATTGTCGTTCCGGTTTGGTAATGGTCGTAAATCTTTCGTGTCGGTATCCGGGATATGCCGGGCAGCAGAAAGAGAAATGTGGAAACAAGGCTCTCTTCAGTCCGATACGTTCGATGATTGGTAAAGAACTTGCCGAATATCTCGAAGTTCATCCCAAAGTCGTGGCTAAAATCGCAGGGTATCTTAAGAAAGTTGCTAAATCCAGATTGGATGTTGTTAAAATCAGAAAGTCTGATATGCACGGAATTGATTCGTTTAAGTCAAACAAGATGGCTAACTTTTCCGATGCGACAGAAGATAGCAACTATAATGAGCTTTACTTAATCGAGGGACTTTCGGCTAAAGGTTCCATAATGAAAGCTAGAGATCCAAGATTTCAAGCTGCCCTTTCGTTCAAAGGCGTGACAGCGAATGCGTTGTTCATGTCTCCTGCACAAATTATGCAAAATCCGGAATATGCCACATTGGTAAAGGTATCGGGTTTAGGTATCGGGAAAGATTTCGATATTCGTAAATCCCGTTACAAAAGATACATTATCTCGACTGATGCCGATATAGATGGTTGGAAGATCAGTTCCGGTATTGCGTCGTTCTTTCTGTTTCATTGGCCTGAAGTTGTTAACGCGGGAATGCTTTACGTCGCATTAACTCCGTTATACATGATTGATAGAGGTAACGGAAATTTCGATTATCTCGTATCTAAATCAGCACTTTTCGAAGAGAAAGTCAAGAGCTATGTAAAGAAAGCTCAGATTCGTACAAGGTCTGGTCATATTATGACACCGAAAGAGATGAGCGATTTCCTGATTAAGAACAAGAACTACGAGGATATTCTGAAAGAATTGTATACTCACGAGTTCGTTCATCCGGATATAATCGAGTTCATCGTTGGTCATATGGATGGATTAGATCCGATAGCGGATTTTCGTAAAACGTTTCCAGAAATGAAAGTCGAAGAGCAAAATGATAAGAGTATTGTGTTCTATGGAAGTTATAAAGGCGCATATCAGTTCTTGATGCACGACGACATCTTTGAAGCGAAGTCTGGTAAACTTACAGACGCTTATTTGGAAAATAACCACAATATTTACTTCGACTACAAAGACAACGATTCGGATACTTGGATTCGGGATATTTCGCTTGGTGCAATTCTCAGAAATCTCCGTAAATATGATTTGGAGATAAAACACCGCTGGAAAGGGTTGGGTTCGATTCCTCCGAAGATTTTCTGGGATATCGTGATGAATCCGATTAAACGCTCACTCATTCAACTCACCGTTAACGACATCGAGCGAGATATGGAAATGATGAGGATACTTCATGGACCAGACGCTAGTTTGCGACGTGACCTCTTACAAACATACAAACTCGATAAAGACGACATCGATTCATAGGAGGTGGTTAGGTGAAAAAATCCGGAACTAAATGGAATGGTGGAAGAGTTAAAGATGTGCGCGATTTCGCTAAATCTTCCAAAATCATTCCTGTTAACATTGGCGAGTATAATACAGAACGCGTAACTATATATGGTGCGAATATGGTAATGGCTCGTCATCTTCCGTTTATCATTGACGGGTTAAAACCCGTTGCTCGCAGAACCCTTACATCGATTTATCGAGCGGCTAAGGGAAAACCTACGACGATGCCTAACGCTATTGCCGAAACGATGAAGATTCACCCACATGGTGACAGCAGCATTTACGACTGTATCATTTTGATGGCTCAACCTTGGAAGAAAATGATTCCGATGATTGACTCGTTGGATGAGAATTACGGTTCTGCTGCTGGATTCGGTGATAAAGAAGCGGACGCTAGGTATCTCAAAACACGTTTGTCGGATTATGCACTCGACTGCTTCTTCTCTGATTACGATGAGAAGGTGGTTGAGATGAAACCGAACTTCGACGATAATGGAACCGAACCACTGTATCTTCCAGCCAAATATCCAAATCTGTTTATCAATGGTGGAGATGGATTAGCTTGGGGATATTCGACAGAGATTCCGGTTTACAACGTTAACGATATTCTGGAGTACACAATACATCTGATTCAGAATCCGGAAAAGAGATTTAGAGACTTGATTCCGGATTCTCCAACCGGATGCTACGTCGTTGACTCGCCGGAAGTATTCGAGAAATTGCAGTTTGAAGGATTCTTGGATGAAGATGTTCGGTCTCATACTTTTACTATGCAATCAGTTATAACCAAAAACGAAAAAGCTCACACGCTTACAGTAGAATCATTTCCTCCACAGAGAACCACCGAAGCGTTCTTTAAGGGAATCGATGAAATGCGTGAAGAAGGAATTTTGGTTGGTTGCACTAAGGTGAAAAACGAATGTCAAGGTGAGGTTATTAAGATAACTCTTTGCTTCAAACCTGAAGTAAACCTTGACGAAGTCCGTGAACTCCTTTATAGCACAAAACTCGGCACGCGCGCACCGTTCTCAGCACAGGTTGCTGTAATCGACAGCAAAAACACATCAGACCTGTGTATTCAGCGGTATTCTGTCGAACAGTGTTTGTTACAATGGATTGCTTACAGACGAGATTTCAAACGCAGATTTTATCATCGCAAAATCGTTGAATCGAAAGCTAGAGTACATCAAATAAACGAGATGCTCGAGGTCTTTAGCAAAGACAATTATTCGACAACGATTAAGATAATTCGCGATTCCGAATCGCGCGATGATTTGATTCAGAATCTTATCTCTGAATATGATATCGACACAGTTCAAGCGAACGCGATTGCTAATATGCGACAATACGAAAACGTAAAAGGAATCCGGAAGAAATACAAGAAAGAACGTGACGAACTCGTTGAAGATATTGAAGAATTGATCGATTTGGTTAAGACTACCAAGAAGATCGATAAAGTCATCGTTAAAGAGTTAAGAGAAGGCATCGAGAAATACGGTGAACCCAGACGTTCTAAAGTCATAACTCTTCCCGGTAAAGGCTACGTTCCGAATACTGAACACACCATTATCGTGACCGCAAAAGGAATGATTAAGAAGCTCGCTAATAATGTTAAGAATATAGGCAAAATAGCAGCCGATGATGTTCCCATGGAAGTCAAAGTGAATGTGTTTAATCGCGATACGTTATTAGTCTTTGATTCAATTGGACGAGTTCATTGTATCCCGATAAAAACAATTCGAGGTGTCGATTTATCACATCTCGGTTATCCAATCAGTACATTCTCGAAATCTGACAATGCGGTTATAGTTGCGGTGTTTATTCTCAGGGAAGATGGCTCGTTGTATCATCCTGATTTCAAACCCGGTAGCAACGGATACTTCTTGTTTACTACCAAATGTGGTATCATTAAAAAGACTGCATTCAGCGAATATGTCGGATTGAAGAATAGTTCCATCGGGGCAAAGATTCGCGAAGATGACTCATTGATTTCTGTCAAGTATATCGATGACGACAGCGATATTATAACATTTACGTTTATGGGTCAAGGTCTTAGATACCACACCGACACAGTGTCCGATACAGCAAGGAATACAATCGGTGTTAAGGCAATCGAGATTGATGAAAACGATTATGTGCGCGATACGGTAATTTTGTCACCGAAAGACGAATACCTTCTGATTGTGACTATGAAAGGGTATGTTAAGAAAATCAAACTCGAGAATCTCAATAGTCAAGCCCGTAACAAAGACAGCAATGTCATTACTGGTTTGCGTGAAGGTGATATGATGCTGTATGCACACGGAGTCACGGATAGAGACACATACGTTGCAGTTACGAAGGAAGGATCATTCGAATTCGACATTATAGATGTTGAAGCCCAGTATAAAATGGGTAAAGGCAATAAGTTGATTCCGATCAAAAAAGGCGATCTCATTGTGAAAATCGTCAAGAAATAAACGCGGTTATAGGGTGCTGACCAAATCATGTCAGCACCCTAGTTTTTTTTGTTTATCTGTGGTAGAAGTCTTTGAGCGGACAGTTGTAAGTGACAAATTTTCGTAGAGCTTGAAAATACAGTCCAGATTCGATGGCATTTTCTTGATCCATTTTTATTCGATTATCAATAGTTTCAATTTGCCTGCGTATTTCTGGTTTGAAATTTTTTGGTACATCGGGATCATTCAGATCGTTTACTAGATTTTGTCGTATTGACAACACACGGTTTTCATCAGTTGGATGAGGGTCGAATATTTGTAAAAAGAGTTCTATCGGTCCGTTAACTATATCTAGCATTGTCCTAAGAATTGGGACTTGATAAACTGCTCTTTTGGCATATCCACCAGATTTTCTCGCATCGCTAAATTTTGCAGTAGCAGTCGCCAAATCAGGACCGAAACCATACTTTGCAGCGAATGAATCTGCGAAGTATTCCGATCTGGTTCCGGTTATCAGACTCAATGGTAAAGCACCTGCTATTATTTCTCTCATTAATGTAATATTAGGAACATTTATGACGTTAAGGTGGTAAGGCATAGTGGTTAACAAATCTAGCACTCTGAAAAATACTGGAAAATGTTTTTGCATCAACGCTTTGCCCTCAAGTTCCCATCTAAATATATATCTTAACACTTCACCAATGAGAAATCCGCCGAACAATGTATGAGTAATCCAAGAAATCGCGGTAGTCCACAAATTATCGAAATTGTGACCAATTTCGTGGAGTATTATTCCCATTGTTTCACGAGGAGTTAACTGCATATTTTTGACAAGAGCGGTTATGACAGTTACATTACAGATATAACTGTGTCGATTGTCATAATATTTAGCTTTTTTGTCTTTAAAAAAGTTTGAAGTGATACCAGGATTTGAGTTGATGATAGTTCCTCCTACAATAGTATATGCGTTTGGAACCGTTTCGTTTAACCAGTATATATATTGTTCTTTAAATCCAAACTCTCTTTCGAAGAGCTTTTGAATCTCAAGATTTTCTTTCCAGCTAATGTAATCAGCTTTTATAAGTTCGAGTTCCGTACTTTTGTTTATATCGTCAACGATTTTTGTTAAGTATATCAATGCTTTGGCGATATTTGTTGGAGTACCGTAGTATTCTTCCATAACTGGTTGTTTCGGAAGTTTGAAGTTGTGAGTTGGAGTCCATAACATCGGTTATTCTCCTTTCTGTTTTTATTGCTTTGTGATGACCCGAGACAAATGGATAACAAACGATAGAAAGGATGGACGAAATGGCGGATAATTCAGTGCTTTTGCACAAACTCGAGCCTAAAGTTCGAGCTGCTCTTAGCAGCCCAAAAACAGTTAGTGCCCTCGAAGAACTCATCGGTCAATACATCGACAAAAATGTTGCTAAGTTGTCTACATCAGGTCCGGTATATCGGACATTCTTTATGGACGATGAATATACGAAGTTCTACAATATCCTTGGAATAAATCCCGAAGAAGTTAAATTGATTCTCAAAGAATCTACTTATATCAAAGGTCAGTGGCAGATAATGAATAACCCTTTTAACTCATTATCAGTTTTCTGCATAAGACATTTCGCTATCAAGAAAGATGAACGAATGATGAAAGCGATGGTAACGTACTTCACTTTATCATTCTATCCAACCCTTCACGCAAAATATTTCAAATATGAGCCAAATAAGAATGTCATGGATTATACCATCGCCAATTTGTCAAATAAGTTCAAGGTTAGAAACACAGAAACTTTCTACCACGCTTTATTGGAAACGACTTTCTTGTGCAATCAGACTTATCTGAAAAATATCATTCGAGGAACTGATAAAGATATCACGGATTATGTTCATGCGTATAAGACCAGACTGAATTCTCTTATTAAGAAAATTGCAATCTTATTCTATGAGAATGAGAAGAAGGGGTCCTATATGAACGAGACCGAAGATTCTAATGACCCGGATGATTTCAGAATGACCGAAAACGATTCAATTATCATCGAACGTATCGCTAATGCGGTTGTGTTAAAATTGGCTACGGAAGGACCTGATATGAAATTGGTTACTTTGGCAGCCAAATCTTGTGCCATTAGTGTAAATGAGCTTCGTAATACAGCGATAAATCTTTGTGGTGATAACGAAAATCGTGGGGATATAAAGTATATGGTTTCTTCGCTGATCTATATCTTCATATTTGAAACTCATCACCGTAAAGAGTTGATAGGGTCGAATGATTTCTATTTCTTCTGTGGAGAGTTATATGGACAAGCCAATACTACCAATGAGAACGTTATCAAAATCAAGGTTATACTGGATAAGTGGTTGAATAAATATTCGGCGCACTATAAGAAAACTAATCGAATAGGCACACTGAATAATTTCAGACGAGCTCTGTATTCGTTTATGGTATTCACTATCCAGCAGGTTAGCAAACAATAAGCGTTTTATAGGAGGGATTCGAAACCCCTCCTTTGTGACGATTTTACAATCTGACATTACCCCCACCTATGAATATATATTATCGTGGTGTATGAGAGTTTAGTAGGATCTCTTGTACTAAATTGACGAAAACCTACGATCCACACATCTTTAAGGAGGATGTTTATCATGACGTATGTCGAAGAAAACAAGGTCGGCGAAGCTGTCGCGCAGATGGCAAACACCGACGAAGCGAAAGTTTTGGCGGTAGCAAAAGCAGTCTACCCTCACTGGGCAGACGCTATGCTCACGCCTGTTCGCGTCCCCGGCGTGTACAAAGTCTTCGCAATCGGCACAGTTCACGACGTGACAATTATGGCGCGCATCGATCAAGATGGTGGCGTCTACGTCAAACACGTCGCCTGGTAAGACAAACCAATTTAGCAACCTATATGGTTGCGACCGAACGCACAATAGCGCTCGGATTTTTTTTCCGTAAGGAGGTATTTTTATGGAACTTCAACGTATAGCAACAAACGTTGTTCACAAATGGTGTACCCGATGGAACATACCAGAACCTATTATTGTAGAAGATTCAGATATAGGTCTTGGGTATCATGAATCTGACGATGGTAAATATATCATCGGAATAAATCCAGAACGCATACAACCTCACATGAATCTCACAATCTTACTGCATGAGCTCAGACATCATTATCAATCAATTAAATATCCCGAGTTCTATGCTTGGTGGTCGGATAACATTCATCTCTATGAGTTTTTCTATAAGTCTCCAATTTGTATATTGGAAGAAGACGCGAATATTTTTTCTTGGACTAACGGTAAGAAAGATGGCGAGATTCTGTTTTCAGTAGTTAATCAAGATTATGTTAACCAAGCATATAAAGAGATTGTCAACAGGAAGAAAACCTTTCAGGAATATTACAATGAAATCCAAAAGATTGAAATAGCTCATGGTATATCAGACTGGCGTTCTTACCAAAGACAAACCCTTGCAAAAATCAAATGGAATTATGAATATATATTATCTCCAAGTATGTGACTCGTATGAGTTGCTTTACCCGTTATTACTTTTTGTCTCTTTAAAGGAGGAGATAATTTATGGCTTCACAGAATCCGCTTTTCGAAAGATACGGGTTCGACACGGAGTACGACACGTTGGACACCTTCTACAAGCTCATCCGTCGTTCGTATGACGAGGAGAAATTCCAAATCCGTGTTCGTTACGCGAAATCCCCGATGTTTACAATTGGGGGAATCGATCGCTTCTTCGTCATTCAACAAACGGACAGTCCGGACCCGAAACGCGTCATCGCAATTGATGCACCCGGCACGGCAATCCACATGTCAATTGTCGATACCCGGAACGAGCCGAATGAGAGAATGACTTGCGTTGAAATCTCGAACGACAGATTGCCGTTTGTCGCAAACGCTGATTCGGGCAACTTGAAAATGCGGAGTCGTCTCGTTCACGAAGAAAACCGCGAGAATAAATACGGCTTCCGAGTTTATCGTCATTTTATCGTGCGCAAATCGGGTTGCGACGATGAACGTGACAAATCGTCAAGACGCGTCGTGATGATGCCTCTTTATATCGATGGCTGCGTTCCGTTCTATTCGAATTGGAATTTTGCATACCCGTCGTACGAAATCGCGGTTCTGTCCGCGAAGATGATGTTGGCATCCGGTCAGTTGTGGAATTCTTACATGACTGGTCGTACATTCAAACCGCGCAAAGTTTTCGTCGTTCGTTATTTGAAAGGCGAAGGCGAATTATACGGTCTTGCATCTGCAGATTTCGGCAGAGAACATTTCCTCCGTCTCATTTCGGAAACAGGGTTGCTCGAGGACGGATATCATCCGGGCTTCTTTTACAGCCCCAATTTGCTTCACATTGACGAATCGACATTCAGAGAAAAAGATGACGCGATGTTGAAGTTCGGAGATTTCATTATCGAATCGATCGTTGATTGTTGCAACGACTACGTTCTCGGTTCGATTTCCGATTTCAAAGATCATTATGGCGAACTCACGACTGATATGATGCGGATGTTCAAATCCGATGTCAGATTCATGAAATTGTTCAACGCACAACAGGAGGCATTGGTGAATGGCAATACAGATTGAAGAAACTGCCACGAAAGTTCCGGACATTGCGACCGTCAAAGTCGACGAAGATTTCATTAAGATGTCGGCGTTCACGGCAGAACTTGAGTCGTCGATTCGTCGCGCAGAATCAGCAAACGGCGTAATTCTCGGCGATAACCGTTTCGTCATTTCGACGGGTAAACACAAGTGGATGGTTTACATTCGTCGTATCGATGGTATCAGCAGCGAGGTTGTCACAGAAATACTCGAATAATTCCATAAATGGAGTTTCTCACCGGGCGCTTGTATGCCCGGTATTTTTTCCACGAAAATCCGAAAAAAAAACAAAATATATATTATTTCCACGTAAGCGATTGAGGAGAGTCGTTTGCATAACAATTCTATGAATCTCTAAGGAGGAGATATTTTATGGGTATTAACTTCCCGACCGCTCGCTTGTTCGACCGTTACGGCTTCGAGGTGAAAGAAAACGGCGATATGAATCGCGTCCTCGATCACGTCCGTCGCAGCTTCAAACCTGAAAAGGGCGAGCTCAAAATCAAGTCTCTCTCGAATCCTACGTACGGCATTACCGGCGTCACAGAAATTTTCGTGCTCCGGCAGACCGAATTGGCGGAAGCTCAGCCGCGCAACACACCGTTGAAAAACGTCCTTGTCATCGACGCGCCGGAATCCCCTGCCCACATGTTGATTGTCGACGCGCACCGCGATTCCATTCTGGCGAGCAGCAAACTTCTGGTGACTAACAATCATCTGAATTACATCGCCAACGATTTCACGTTGCATCCGAAAACTCGGTGCTTTGTCGTCGATGATTTCAACCGCGCAAACAAATTTGGTTACATCGTCACTCGGCATTATTCCGTCGTTCAAACAAAGACGCAGCAGGCAGACGGACTGTCGGTGAAACTCAGACCGCTTTATGTCGAAGGCTGTGTTCCGTTTGGTGATTTGTGCTTTGGACACACGTCTTATGACGATGCGATCGTTGCGGCGAGAAACGTCTTCATTACCGGAGAAGTTCAATCGCACAAATTCGACCCGCAAAGTTTCGATCGCGAGAATGGTCAGATCTTCGTTGTTAAATCGGAGAAAGCTGGCAATGTCTATGCGCTCGTGTCTGGCTGCATCGATAAGAACTTCGGCAGATTCATTTCGATGACCGGCATCATGGACAACTACGACAGACTCGAATTCGCGTATTCCAAACAGCGCGCTGTCGAACTCGACCAGCTCAAATTCTGTGCGGATTTCACGCTCGAAGCTATCGTGGATAATCGGTCGGCATTTGTGGTTACGGAACCGTCACAGCTCGGCGAACTTTTCACGGAAGAACGTCTCAAGAGCGCTTATGCGATTATCGAGGCTCACGAAACCAAGAAGGCTGAGAAAAAAGTGAAGAAAAAGAAAAGCGGTGAAGAAAATGGAGCAACAACAGAATGTCCCGCAAACGGAACCGATGACCTCGAAGACGATTGATATCGACAAACTCGTTGCAGAGTCCGAGCTGGAAGAATACAAACGCGTTCATCAATTCGCGGAAGAGCTCGACACAGCAATCGGCGAACTCGAAAAGAAATATGGTTTGACCCTTAAGAAAAACAAGATTCGGGTTAAGTCGGGAACCAACAAATGGGAAATTTCCTTGCGTAAATTTGTCACGTCGGCTTATTCCATTATGGAAATCGAACATCTCGACAAATCGAACAAACACCGCGAGATAATTGCTCTCAAGAAATAAACCGCGTCATGCGGAAAATCTTTGACCTGCTTTACAGCGGGTCTTTTTTTTCTCTTTTTAACGCCAGAGACAAACGAGTAATGTTATGGAGGTGATTCAGGTGATAAAGAAAGCTACACGAAAAGCTATGGAAGATTTGGTATATGCTGTATTCTCCAAAATGGATCCCACCGGAATGAATACCAAAAAATATAAGGAACTGTATTCGAAGATGAACGATAAGCAATTTGAGACGTATGTCTTAAATATGTTGAATGATCATCGTATGTTCCATATCCTGGATATCGAGACTTTCAAGTACGAGCCAACTATGGAAACCGTGGATGCCGCGGCAAAAGTTCTAGGTATTGGGTTGTATGAATACGTCGCATTTCCTCATATGTCTGAAGACCCAAAACATCCATTTATTACACCAAGACCTGTTCCTGTAGGTTTTGAACACATTAAACGACTTCAACAAATGAAGCGTAAGAAGAATTCGACTACTACAAGAATAGACCAGCGCGATATGAAAACTGACCAAGTTACCGGTCATGATAAAGCTGCAAGAACCTCAGATATGGAGAATTACGCTATGGCTACATATGGCGCTAAAGAAGCCATGAAAGAATTCATGTCTTTTAGAGCTGATGACACTGTGATGAAATCTGAAGCATATTCTCAAATCTACAAAAATGGTTATGTTGATATGAACGAATTGACCAATAATGTGAGTAATAAGAAAACTCTTAACACGTTGAATATTTATCTTCTTTCGATGGGATTATTATCTGACCTTGTTACTCCGGGTTATGTGATGAAAGACGTTTTGGATGAACGTGACAGATGAGTAATATTAATCAGAAAGAAGAGATTATCATGCGTGTGTTTATCAATCCCGGTCACAACCCAGATCATCCGACAGATCCAGATCCTGGTGCCGGAGCGTTTGGTGTTTGGGAAGCTGATATCGTAAAAGAGATCGCTCCAATGGTTGCCGATTATGTGACAAAAGTTGGTGCGCAAGTTGTAGGTATTTATCAGGGTGAGCCTAGAGATATTGTGTATGATGCAAATAATTCTGGTGCAGATTTGTTTGTTAGTTTACATTGTAATTCGGCTGATTCTTCTGCAGAAGGTACTGAGACCTTCTATTGCGAAGGTTCTAAACTTGGACGCAAATATGCCACTATTATGCAGAAACAACTCGTGAATTCTTGGGGAACTGTTGATAGAGGAGTCAAGGATGATACGCAATCAGCGGTTGGTTCACTGTATGTACTTCGTCATACAAGTATGCCTGCAATTCTTATCGAAATCGCTTTTATCAGTAACCCGAAAGAGAACGATTTCTTAGTAAATCACAAGGATGAAATTGCGCGAGCTATCGCACGTGGAATTACAGATATTGGATTGGAGATGTGAATCATGACACCTAATTACGATTCTCTTGGAAACATCACTAATATGGACATTCCGCATTACAACGTAATTACCGAAGATGATACTCTTGCTGTTCAACGTGCAAAGAAACATGTTCAAAGAGAACAGTTTGAAAGAGACAACAATTTGTCGGTAGTTACTGAGCAAGGTATGTTTGGTGAACTTGGGTTGGAAGATCCTAATGTCGTAGATGTTTCGAACAAACGCATTAACCGTTAATGAAAGACACCTGGAGAATGTCTCGCAAGACATTCTCTGTAAGTTCCATTTTTTAACCATTGACGATACAATAGATTATCCAATAGATAATCAAAAATTCTAAATGAGGTGATTTACAATGAAACTCAATGTTGGAATTCTGGGCATTGGTAACGCTGGTGGGCAGATTGCTTACTTAGCGAAGAAAAATGCAGATATTCCCGCAATTGCTGTCAATGTGTCGGAAGATGATAACGAGACTCTCAAAGGAGTAGTAACCACACTCGGTATTGGAAACGCTATGGGTTCTGGAAAGAATCGCGATAGAGCTAAAACCTTCGCGAAGAATCAAATTCGTAGCTTGATTTCAAACGAAGCGTTCGACTCTTTCATAAAGGAATCTCAAGTCGTCTTTGTCGTTTATTCGACTGGTGGCGGAACAGGTTCGGCTATTGGACCGATGATGACAGCAATCTTGAAATCTCATTACAAGGAACAAGACGAATCCGCTCGTATAAGATTTATCAACATAGGTATCCTTCCTTCACTGTCAGAAGCGCTTCAAGCACAGGAAAATACCATTGCGGCAATTCGTGAACTTACTTCGTACGATTCTGCGTTTACGTTCTATGACAATGAACGCTATTCGAATTATCCTGTGAATGAGATGATGGATAGAGTAAACCATGATGTCGTTGAGGATATAAAGGTTATTCGTGGCGATTATAACATTCTCTCGAAATATGACCAAATTGATTCTCAGGACATGCTGAATGTCATTTCGTTTGATGGATTCTTCCGCATCGCCAGCGCAGTTGGATTCCAAGAAAAAGATCTGGAGTCTGAAGGCATTGAAGAGAAACTGATTAAGAATCTCTCGTCCAGTTCTGGTTGTGAAATCGAGCGTGATAGAACTTGTGTCTGTATGGCTCCGATTGTAAATATTCGACCTGGAATTGCTAATGCCTTTAATCCCGCGCTTCCCAAGATGCACGAACTGTTTGGTAAGGCTCCGGTAGCATTCCAACACTACTACGTCATTGAAAACGATGAAAAAGACTTTCCTAATAGAGTCCACGTAATAATGACTGGTATGTCGATACCGGATGATAGACTTGCAAAAGTGGTTCAATGTATCGAAGAATACAAACAGGCGATGACGACACGTAAACCTAGTTCGATTTTGTCTAGCTATGGAGAAGTTCAGAACTTGGTTAAAGACGCTAACTCGGCGAAAGAAAGCGGTAGTCTCGAAGATTTACTTAACAAATTCTGATACCGTTTTCATTGATATATTATATTCGAGTGTAAGCCAATCAAAGATGCATTAAGGAGGCTGATAGTATGGCATACAAACTCATTACTCTTCGCCAGTACAAGAAAATGAACAAGGACGAAGGGTATAACACTTTCCTGCAGGAGCTTCCTGATTTGGTGAAATACTACTTCAGGAATCTCATCGTGGGGAAGGAAGAACTCGCGGTCTTGCACGAACGCATGGCGTCGCTCAAACATTACGCTCGGTACGTGAAACACGCGTGCAAAACCGAGGAGACCAACCCGTTCCCGGACGGCTTTTCGTTCATTCTCATCGAGTTCATTCAAAAGTTCTCGGAAAAGGCGGAGAATGTTGACGAAGATGACGACTTGCAAAAGGTTCTTGACATCTACTCCAAAGCGTTGGAAAAGATGTGTAAGAAAACGGCGAAGAACATTTCCAAGGAACTCGACATTCCAAAAAGCATCGCAATCGATCTCGCGGTAATTTATCCCGGTGATGCACTCAACAAACATAATGCGTGGGTGTTCAATCGCGAACTCGTTCGGCGTCTGTTTCAACTGCAGAAATTCTGTTGCGTGACTGAAACTGCGGCAGCATCTGACAAAACTGCGGACGGAAAGAAATCCGAAATCAAATCGGTCGATTCTCGTTACGAGGCGTTCGACTTCGCCAACAAAAAGCTCATCAAGAAACTCTTCAAAGGGTTCTTCGGTAAAGACGAAGATATTCTTGAGCGAGTCTATTCGAATTTGGCGCTTGAAAAAGTTGCGATCACGAAACACTACACGGAATCTCAGAAGAAACTGTGGGATACCATTTCGGAGTGGCTCGTTGAAGCGATCGAAAAACTGCCGATTAAGTCGGTTAAACGCATTCTGGATTTCTACATTCAGAAACGCAATCGCGACAATGATACCGACAGCAAACGCCGGCTGACGCTTAACGAACTCGAGTACGACGATGCGCCGAAACTTGTGACCCTCACGAACCCGGATAAATATTCCGTCAAGGCGCTGGAGAAGGCGGAAAAGAAGGGTAAGAAGAAGGACAAGAAAGACAAAAAGAAGAAAAAGAAGAAAGATAAGTAAGCACATCGAACTTGTCGGACTTTGTTAGGGTGGTGAAATTCCACCACCCTAAATTTTTTCTTAGAATCAATATAATTAAAGGAGAAATGACCAATGTTAGTTATTAACGGAAATCCTGAACTCTGGTCTATTGAGAAAATCAGCGGTTCTAGATTCATTATCAAAAACACACGTGCTGAAAATGTTAAAATGGTTGTTAACGACATTGATTATGCCGACAACCTTAAAGAAATCGGAAATGACGAAAAGGGAATCGTTGTGGAGGATATTTATCCTTGCAATCTCACAGTCAAATACGACAATAAAACTTTGATTCCGGAAGCTTATGGAATTGGGGAACGTAAGGGTAACAAAGCGTTTCTTGCGGCGGTCTCGATTGATATTCCCAAAGGCTACAGAATCACTTCAATTTTCAACACGAACGGACGAATTTACTCGAAAGATTTTGACCCGGAAGACCATCTCTATTTCATCGGAAACTTCGCTATGACCAAAAACGATAAGAAGAGTGGTATTCCGTGCGTTAATGTTACTGCGATCGATTACTCGAATCGTAAAATTATCGCGTATTCGATTAGATACGACGGTTCTAGTAGCAAAGTGAAAGTCTCGTCCAAACGTCTCAATTTCGAAGACATTCCGAAAAAGGGAGAGCGTGGTCACATCAAAACAGAAGATTATATTTCCAAATCTATCGAAAATGGAATTGAAGTCTTCCCGGTTTATAACCCGCCTTCTCCGACAAACGCGATCCTCATGAAGGGCGAAGATTCCACCGATCTGAAAGAAATCATTAAAGGTAAGAAGAATCGTTGGCGCAGAGTTCAAGACTACGAAATCGTCACTGGCATCAATGAAGAAATTCTGCGTAAAATGCATGACGAAGACGGTTACGAAGCCGTTACGGTTTACCTTGACGACGGACCGGTGAGTGTGCAAGACCTCAAAGATTCCATCTGGGCTAGTCGCCTGGGTGAAGACATCGCAAATCTCATCCTGAATATTTTTTCCACGATTTACTTGATCGGCAAGGATGGATCGATTTTGAAGGTTAAGTTGCACGGTTCAATTTTGAAATAGACCATTGCCATTTTACATAAAAGGCTGAATACAGCGGACACTTCGGTGTCCGCTTACATACGCATTTTTATTCTACATCACAGAGGACGATTGTGTAAACACTTTTAGGAGGTGTATATAATGGCTAAGAAGAAAACCGAAACTCCGAGCGAAGAAATGGTGTTCGCTGGAGATTTTCCGAGTTTAAATTCAGTTCTGTTGAAAAACGATAAACGCGGACTGTTTAAACAGTCCGCTGTTAGTATTGGCTACCCCACTGGGTTTTATCCTCTCGATTATCGTAACGGGTATATTACCAAGGTTTATGGTGCTAACGATGAGGTTATTCGCGAGTACAATAATATCGGCATTTTCGGCGGAACTTTTAACACGATTATCGGCAAAACAGGTACAGCCAAAACCACGCTTGCGGCACAGATGGCAGTCAATATTTCTAATTACTGCTGGAAGAATTATGGTATTCCGGCAGAAATTTATCACATCGATGCCGAACAAGCTTCGAACTATACTCGTATCAAAAATATCACAAATCTTCCTACCAATCATCTCAAGAATATCTATCATATCAATCAAGAATCCACTTTCATTGAAGATATTTATGATTCCATTGAGGAGATAGTGAAAGCGAAAGAGCAATACAAGGGTACGTTCATGGTTAATACCGGAATCTTGGATGAATTCGGTGATGAAATCAAAGTATTCGTTCCCACGATAATAATCATCGATTCACTTCCTTCTATTGCAACGAACGAGGGAAAAGACGGCGGGTTAAAGACTGGTACTTACGCGAATCGTCTCGCTAAGGCAATTAGTCGTTTCTACAAACAATGTATGCCGTTAGTCAAGAAGTATAATCTCATCGTTATCGTTATTAACCACATTAACGCGAAGATTGAAATTGGTCCGGTTCCGACAGCTCCTCAAACTATGTATCTTAAAATGGACGAATCGGTTCCGGGTGGAGCAGCCCCGCTGTATTACGCCCATAATCTTTTCAAGATAGTGTCTGAACAAAAACTTTACTTGGACAAAGACGATATGGTTGATGGATTCAGAGCACGTATTGAACTTCTGAAGTCGCGTTCTAACAAGGCGGGAAAATTCTGTAGATTGATTTATGACCAAGAAAGAGGATTTGATCCTTATCTCTCGCTTTATGATTATCTTAAAACAGATAAAGATGCGATCGGTGGAAGAAATCCTTCGAGGTTCATTAAAGGTTTAGAAGATATCAAGTTTGATGATAGAAATATGCGTTACGTAGTTGATACTAACGAGGAAGTCAGACGGGCATTGGTCACTATCGGAACGGCATTACTCAAGGAAGTTTTGAGCGACACGAAATTCACTGACACTACTCCTTCAGTCTCGGATATTCAAACCATTTACGAAAATCTCAACGAATCTTACTCAAACGATAAGGAATTTGTTGGAGAATAAGTGAAGTATATATTATTTACGAGAATACTTAAGAAAGGAGTCTGTTCTATGGATAATAACCAGGATAGCAAAAATCGCCGGTTGTATAAGACTGGAAACGACGTTGTCGATTATGCCACAGAGCTTGAAGCGCTTGAGCAAAAATTCCATGGCAGGGATGATCTCATCGGCATTACGGCGTTGACAGTGCCGGCATATATCTCATCGAATCGTGCTGTTATGGTCGCTTCACATCTGAAACAATTCAAGACCTTAAAGTACAAAGAGATTCCGAAGATGAGAACTAACTATGAGGATGTGGTGGGTGAAAACTCATCATATCTTCATAGGGCGAAAGCCGATTGTGAAGTTGTGGCGCGAATCGACAAATTCGATTTTGCGCCGATGACAGTCTATTATTTGATTCTGTATTCCGAAGCAGAAGATAAATACTTTATGGAAATCAAACGTCATGGTGTTGAGACTCAAGAGAGATTTGGTTTTCATATAAACAACGATAATATGGACTGTCTGCAAGTGGGGGATAAAATCCCGAAAGGTTACACATTATGGAAATCGAATTCGTATGATGACGATGATATGTACGGGTTCGGTAGAAACGCCAGATGTACGTGGATGATTGATAACTGGACTATCGAAGATGCCATCCGTATCAGAAAAGGATTCGCAGATATGTGCACGGCTTATGAAGAAGAAACCGTGGAGGTCACAGTTAACGATAACGATTATCTCATGAACATCTATGGAGACGGCGACGATTACAGAGGATTTCCAGATGTGGCTACAATGCTGAAGACGAATTTGGTTTGTGTGACAGCGAAGCGCAATAACAGTCAAGTTTTGTATGATATGAAAGAAGCGAATCTTCGAGAAATATCGAGTCTTGATAATCGCATTTATTATGCAAAATTTGAGCACAACGCGAGAGTTTGGGATATAGACATCTTCTGCAATAAAGACATCGAAGATATTCCCGATACAAAACAGAACGCACAACTCATTCGTTATCTGCTGAATCAGCGACGGTTTTACACGGAACTTCACGACATCTGCGAAAAGATTATCAAGAGTGGCTCGAAATATGATGACGACATTGGGTTCTGGTATAAACGCTCTGAACAGATGCTCGATCCTCATACTCTGTTTCGCAGAGATAACAGTTATCCGAACTTCTTCCGGATTAAGTTCAAAATCGAGCGTGAAGTCGAAATCGATATCGGTAATAAGATCGTTGGACGTTACGGAAATAAAGGTGTCGTATCGTTAATAGTTCCCGATGAAGAAATGCCGTTTACTATTGACGATGAAGGTAATCGAGTACCGTTGGACATTATCTTCAATACGCTGGGAATTCCGAATCGTCTGATTTCAATGCCATTATATGAAGTGGAGTTCACCGGCGCGGCTAATAAAATTCGCGAAATGGTTTCTAAGATGAAATCTCGTGCGGACAAAGAAAAATTGTTCTTCCACTTCATGTCGTTCTTTGATGATCGTGGTATGTACACGAAACTCCGTGCATATTATGACAAACTCGACGAAGCTGGCAAAATCGAATTCTGGGATAGTGTTCGTGATGATGGTATATTCATTCACATTCCACCGATGTGGGAAATTGAACCATTGTTCGACAGACTCAAGCGTCTTTATAAAGAAATCCCGGAATGTAATCCGATGACCGATGTTTACATTCAGAAATTTGGTCGGACGATTAAGATGATGAACAAGCTTGTTGTCGGTGAACAGTATGTGATGATTCTTAAGCAATCTTCTAAGAAAGGATTCTCAGCAAGGTCGCTTGGATTTGTCAATATGAAAGGATTACCGGACAAGACTGACAGGATGCGCAACAATCTTCAGATTTATTCTACGACTCCGATTAAGAACGGCATCGATGACTGTAACAATATGAATATTGGTGTCGCATCGGAAGAGATTGCAAAGATGCATCTTATGTATCGCAACAGTGTCATTGGGCGACGCGAATGGCGAAAACTCTTGGTAGATAACCCTCTTGATTTCGACGATTTTGAAATGGTTCCTGAGTTTACAAATCGTAACGTTGAGATATTGAACGCGTATTTGATGTGTAAAGGGCAAGGAATCGTCTTTCCTGGCGACACTGTTTACATAAGCGCAGATTCAGACGAAGTCGAAAATTTCCTGTACAAGAATGAGATTTATCTGTGTAAACCGGAAACTATGCGCGAGATTCTCATCAACGATTATTTCAGACCGAAGTTTGACGAAAAACTGATTGTTGGTGACGATGAATTCATTGAGAAGTGCTGGGAAGAATATAAAGAGCATCAGCTTAACAAGCGTCGTAAAGACATCGCGTACGTATACATTCATGACGGGATTATCTACGATTGAGAGGTGGATGAGATGATTCCTATTCCGAGTATTGCAGAGCAACTCAACGGAATGATTCGCGATTACTCCGATACCGGAAATGTCAAGATTCTCGATCAATTTCGTGGACTGTTGGATGAGTGCAAAATCGAGCTTAGTGCTGAACAGTACGAGTATTTCGACATGTGGCACGAAGAACAAATGAGAGAACTTTTGCAAGCCAAAAATTAAATTGCGTTTTGCGTATATATTATACGAGTGACTAGGATTGAAAGATTCTGGTCACTCGTATTAACCTTTTTGCCTTAGGGAGGAGATATAAAATGGGCAAAGAAGCATTTCTGGCTGATGAAGAGCTGACCGTCAATCCGAATGATGAACCGAGCGGCATCTTCGTTGGTATCGGAGGTCACAAGTCGACTCCGAAGAAAGAAAAGAAACACAAGAAACACGACGGCAAGCGCACCGTCACGGCGGACGAAATTTTCGACTTGTTGAGTAATGCACCTGACGACGTTATAGAACGTGTGAAAGCGGCGTTCGAACAACCGGCAAAAGATGAACCGGCAGCGGTGGTTACCGTTGAAAGCGGATCGAGATTTGAATTCGATGGCGAATACGTGAATGATAACGTCGCAATTGTCGAAATCATTGACGAAGAAGCCGAAAAGAGAAAGCATCTCGCACAAATTCGCAAAGTTCTGAAAGAACGTTATGACAGGAACATCGGAGCTAAAGCGAAAGCCGAAGAAGAATTGCACGAACCGACTCGAAAAAGCGTGTACATCAATGCACTCAATGCACAAAATGATTTTCTCTACCATGTGATGATGCAGACCGGCGATGACGAATGGTTGACGAAAATTAGTGCGAAAATCAAAGCAATCGGTGCCAGTTCACCCGGTGAGTTCATTGCGAACGCGGACGCATACGCGACTCAATTTGGATGCCCGAAAGATATGGACATTCTCATCGTGCGTCGCTACCTCACCGAATACTTCTACACAAAGCGCAAATTCGTCGAAGAAGTTCTCAAACACCCGGGCGAAGAATTCGAACAGAAGCTGAGCGTTTTCATGTTCAACGCGAAACAAAAACCGGAAGAACCGAAACCCGCACCTGAACCTGCACCTGAATCCGTGTCGGAAGTTCGTGGTCATTCAAATGCAAATGTTTTTCGCATTATAACGTCTGATGAAAATGAGTGGTCGGAACCGGTGAGACATTTCATTCGCGAATTGAGAATGTTCTACTAATTATAAGAAACATCCTTAGGTAAATCGATTTAACTAAGGATGTTTTTTTATCATTGAACCGACAAACCCCAAAGAAAGGTGATATAATGGACTCTACGATTTATGAAAAGCTGCGTTCCGCACTTGCTTCTAACAATCCAGTTGCGGTAAAGATGACTCTCGACACATTCGTCTATTCGTTCTATAAGTCAGTAATTGACACATATAGATTCGGAATTACATCGAAAGAATTCGTCGATAATTTGAAGATCGTACTGCAAGCACTCGATTTTGTTTACATCGCTGGCGAAGTATCGCCGTTAAGCGATTCCGAGTACGATGAACTTCATTCGATTTATAATGAATTGACTGAAGATGTCATCACAAACAAGTACGAGGTGACAGGAAAGAAATCGAAACATATTTATCCGCAGCTTAAAGGAACTTTGGAAAAGGTTCACTACATCAGAGAATCCGATAAGCCAATTTCCGCAATTAAGACTCATCGTTCGGTAGAATCTTGGCTGAAATCAGTTTTGGGAAAATTCGGTGATTTGTCTAAATTTACTGACGGTATCGATATTTCGTGTTATCTTAAGTATGACGGAATATCGGTTGTGTTCGCGTTCGAAAACCACAAGTTGATTTCAGCAATAACTCGAGGCGATAAAGATACCGGTGAAGGCAGAGATGTCACACAGAATTTCGCTTCTATCGATTTCTCGAATTGGTTGCCCGGAGGATTACAACCGTATTCAAGAATTGGAATCAAAACGGAAGTCTGTATGGATAAAGAAGCTTTCAAGAAATATTCAAAACGGTATAAAACAGAGAATCGCAAACTTAACGATGCACGTAGTGCGGCGAGCGGTCTGGTAAACGCGGATAACCTCGATAAGAAACTTCTGCAAGAATATCTGACGATTATTCCGTTAGAGTATGCCATAAAAGATGCATTCCTATTTCCGTATAATGCAGATTTGACAGCGCATATTCCGATGGATAAAATCTCTATGGATTATCTTCTGGAAACTGTCGAGAATCTTATGCGGGCGGTTACAACGCAGATAGAAAACTGTCCTGTTAATTGTGATGGCATCGTCATCCGATTTATGGATAAAAAGTCTCAGGAGATTCTTGGACGAGATGAAACTAATTGCGTTAACAAATTTGAAATCGCTTACAAGTTTCCTCCGGAAGAAAAGGAAACCACGCTTGTCAACGTCGAATTCCAAGTCGGTCTTCTCGGCAACATCACACCGGTTGCAAAAATTCGTCCGGTTAAGATGAAGAATCGAGTAATTAAATCTATTAGTCTCGGTTCGATTGACCGGATGGAATCTCTTAAACTTCGTATCGGCGATACCGTATTGGTTAAGTACGAAATCATTCCGTACATGACTAAAACAAGGGAAACCGAAGGCAATACGAATCCGGTTATAGAACGTCCGGAAATTTGTCCTTATTGCCATACAACACTAATAGAAAATCCGGTGTTGATGTGTGGTAACGAAAAATGTCCGTCTCGCATAATGGGCAGAATCGATAACTTTTGCGATAAGATGAACATCAAGGGTTTGGGTTCGTCTATTATCGAAGCGTTCTTTAACGCAGGCATCCTGAATTCGATTGAAGACTTGTATTCGTTGGATAAACACGAGAGTACAATAATCGAACTTGAAGGATTCGGTCCAGCGAAATTCAGAAACATCATCAAAGCAATCGATTCCGTCTCTCAAGTAACGATGTCGACATTACTCGGTTCTATCGGTATTAAGTCAATAGGTCGCTCAAAATTCGAAAAGATTTTGAATATATATTATATTCAAGACTTGATGGAAATGGTGGCGACATCCGAGGCCGATATAAAGAAGCTCGCGAAGGTCCCGGGAATTGGCGAAGCTACCGCCGTCAAAGTATTGCAGGGAATTCATGACAATGAAGAGTTAATTGATTTCCTGCTGTCGAAGTTAACCATCGTTGAAAAGAAAGGCGGTGAATACAATATTGTATTCAGCGGTATTCGCAATCGTGAATTGTCTCAGCATCTTGAAAAACTGGGTTTTGAAATAAAGGATTCGGTTAACAAAAAGACTAAGGCAGTTATCACGAAATCTGCTGATACAGTAACAGAAAAAACGAAGAAGGCTACCGAGTTGGGAATACCGGTAATCGACTTGGTGACAGCCTACAAAGTTTTCCGGTTTGTCAAATAGGAGGTAAAAACATTATGACAACAGAAGAAAAGAACCTTGCGTCGCAGATTATCGAGCGCGCGAACAAAGTCTTGCGCAGCAAGCAAATCAAATTGCCTGACGGTCAGGCAGCACGCGTTATCGAAGAAGTCACCGAAGCTTGCTTGGAGCAGTTCATCTGGGCGGCTAAGAAAATTGCGTCGGAAAACGGCGGTGAAGGCAGCATCTCGTTCCGTCAGTTGTTCGACATCACAATTAAGAATCGTGTCAGCGAAGAGGGCGAAAAAGACGGCAACCTCATGATTTCGTTCACGCCCGGTCCGCAAGCGAAACTTTTGGCCAAACAGGACGATATCAGCGAGGGCGAAGACGACTAAGCGATAATCGCGGCACGTTAACGAAACGACAAACATTGAGTGGGACAACCCCAAGAGATTCTTATGGTCCATCTACGACACAATCTCTTGGGGTTAAACCACCATTAAATTTTTTCAGGAAAGGAGTGTTTATATGAAGAAGTTTTTAAAGACTTTCCGCAACGAATATGCCGATGAAAATATCAACATGGCGCTCGCTCGGAGAGAATTAGAACCTCCTTTGTATGAGTTCGTTCTCGATGTTTTCGAATCTTTTGAGAAGACTGGTTATATGACTTTGATAGATTGGAAACATATTGAAGACGAATCCAAAATCGACGTTACGAAATTCAATGTCACACGCAAGAAAAAGAATAAAACGCGTAAAGACAAATATCGTATCGTCGACATCGACTACGACAGAGTGACGCTGTTGTGGATGTTGTTCAGAGTGGAAGTTAAAGGTGAAGTGGCGTATAAAGACGTGAATCTCTTGCTTCCGAAATATGATGATAATCACTTCCTGTGTCTTAAGGGTAAGAGCGTTTATCTTCTGTATCAACTCGTCAACAGTTCCACTTATGTCACAAAGAACAGTGTCACACTGAAAGGGCTTATGCCTCTCTGCATTAACCGTCAAACCGCAATAATAACGGACTCGGACGGTATCGAATACAAAGTGCCAAATTACAAGATTCTGAATTTCAACAAAGAATTCAATCCACTTCTGTTATTCTCGGCTAAGGTTGGGTTCTACGATGCTCTCAGCATGATGGAATGTTCACAGGTCATCAAAGTTGTTCCGATTGAAGAACCGGAAGAAGAAGGTTGGAAATATTTCATCATTCAGAATGTTATGACGAATAAGAAGATGAGAGACACACGAATCAAGTTGAAGGTGGCTGCCGAATTATTCCGCAAATACACTTATATGAAAGCGGTTACGGCGATGGCAGTTCAAGCACTTTCGGAATCTAAAAGACCGACTCAAGAGAAAATCGGCGACGCGGCATTCTGGTTGGACGAACTCGGATATATGTATACCGGTGACCGTTCTACCAGCAGGGACATCGGAAAATCCACACTGGTGTTCTTCGAACGTTTGGTGGATAAGACAAACAAGCGGATTCTTCGGATGTACGACTACAATAAGAAGAATGTCTATAATCTTACCGCTTCCATAATCCAAAACTTCGATGAATTCAAGAAGAAAGATAACAACGACATCAATAGTCGTCGGTTGAGGCTTAATGAATGCATCGGAGCCATTACGTCATTGCGCATGGGGAAATCGATCAATAGAATTCTGTCTAAAGGCGATAAGGTCACATTGGATGAAGTCTTGGGGGTTTTGAAAGTTGCACCAAACTTAATCTTCAGACTGTTGTACAAATCTCCGCTAGTGACATACAATGACATCGTCAATGATATGGATTTCTTCAATTCGTTCAAATTTACCATGAACAAACGCGTGGCTTATATGGGCGACCATATAAGAAAAACTGTCTAATTGCTGGGAAGTCTCATTGAGATAATCAGCAGCTAAGTTCCTAGTCTTGGGTATATAAACAAACAAGGAAGTGATTGTATTGTTCAAGGAACCAATTATGACTAACAAAGGGGAGTTCCCAAATTATAGAATAGATGAATATGGAAACGTCTATAGTAATAAACACGGGAACTGGATTAAATTGAGTCAGAAAATTACTAAGAAAGGGTACGCATCCATTGCGCTTAGGCGCAATGGAAAGAGTCACGAATTCAGAGTTCATCGATTAGTAATGATGAATTTCGGTGATTCTGACGACTTTACTCTGCAAGTAAACCATAAAGATGGAAATAAACTCAATAATCACATTTCAAACCTTGAATGGACAACTTCGCTTGAGAATGTACACCATGCTATCCGAACTGGATTGTGGAGACCTGATATGGCGAAACACGTTCCGAGATATGGATTAGATAATCCTAATGGAAGGCATTCTGATGAAAAGGTTAATAAAATTCTGGAAGAGATATTTTCAGGACGTTATACGACATATGAGATAGCTCGAAGGAATGAGTGTACACAATCTTTTGTGAGCGGAATAAAGCATGGAAGAGTCCGTAAACGTGAATTGGAAGAATATAAAAAGACCCATAAACTAGGAAAAAGTTCAACGACTATCGATAATCATTACGATAACACCGAGCCAGTATATGTTATTTGTGATGATGTGTAGAGTAGCTCCAAGCGGAGCGAAACGGCAGTGCACTCTATGAGTGTGTGATATAGTCTCAACTTCCGTAGTGATACGGAGCAGTTCATAAGAGAACGGTGTGAGAGTAGCGACTCACATGAAGGTAATTTGACGTGGACCGAATTCAATCGGCAAAAAAAGTGAACGAAAAATTACGGCGCGTGACAGAGGAGTTTCTATATCTTCTATAGGGAAAATCGATGTCGATGTCTGCAGCAGTTCATCGCCCGGCTTAGGTGGTTTGGTCAGTCCGTTTGCAAAGACTTACGGATTGCACTTTACACCTGATATGGAACCTCAAGACGGCATCTTCGAAATGGTTAAAGAATCGATGAAGTATGTCGATAAATCTCAACCTTACATCGAAATTCCTGATACGTACGAAGAGTTTATCAAGTTCAAGGAAGAATGGGCGAAAGATCTCAGCGAATTTGTGCGAATTTACCACTCCGATAATGACATCTGTTACGTCAGAATCGGTGACGAATTTGATGGCATATCGAATACATATATTATGTACTAGGAGGTGGTTAGATGACCGAACAAGAATATCAAGAATACGACAAGTTTCTGAACACGACTCGTTTTGATGTTCGCGAAATCATGGCGACAAAGAAACGTTTCCAAGAAGTCTTCGACCTGTTGTATGGATACATGAAAGCGGGATTTGAAGAAGAGCGTGTCCGGAAACATCAGCTTTTCTATGCGTTTGCCGAAACGGATGAGAAGATTTACAGCATGGAAATTCGGCATTTCATTGTCAATATGCTCTGTTGGTATCCTATGACACGGATGCATATTTCGGACAAATTGAACGAATCGTTTGTATTGGATTGCCATTGTCTGAGCAAGAAACAGATGATGAACTATTTCAACGAGAAAATCATCGAACCGTATCGTCGTGAAGTCTCGAGTGAAAAACTGAATCAGATCTTTGCAGATACGGTATACCGACTCGGGCAAATTTCGCTTGACTTCAATGAGATAATGGCAATCTCAATCAACATTCAGACGTTTATTGGGTTAGAAGAACAATCACCGGAGTTTTCTGATTTGATTCATACCAAGTTGGATACGACCATGCAACCTTCGGAAATTGAGTCCGTATTGCATGATAAAATGAATCGTCTGGTAAAGATAATGAAGGAAATTCCGAATTCTCTCCAACCGATACTGAATTGTGGGGAAGGAATAAAACACAAACAGCTTAGCGAATTGCTGGTATCCGGCGGATTGAAACCTGATATGGTCGGAAACACAATTCCTATTCCCATTGATTCAAACTTCTTAATTGGTGGCTTAAATTCGGTGAAGAACTTCTTTATCGATAAACAGGCAGGACGTAAGGCGGTTGTTGCAAACAAGACTCTTATGGGCAACGCAGGTCACTTTGCGGCTAAGATAATGAAAGTCACCAAAGACACGCGGCTCAACTTTGATGTGCAAGATTGCGGTACGCATCATCCGATAGAATATTTCGTGGCGGATGCGGATCACTTGCGTATAATCAATCGAAGCTACTATTCATTACCGGAATACCCGAGTCAGCTGAGAGTTGTTAATTTCAAGAATGATGGTTGGCTTATCGGAAAAATGATTCTCTTAAGAGTTCCGACGACATGTGGTCTTGATCACAATCGGGTTTGTCTGACTTGTTATGGGCAAATGTCGATGATAAACGATGACCCGATATTCGGACATGGTAGCTTCGCTTCGGCGATTTCGGCGAACAAACATCAACAAGACATGCTCTCAACGAAGCATCTTCAGACAACCAACTCGATTCAAGTGGAATTTCCGGAAATCTTCTACGAAATATTCACAATTGATTCGAGTATTATCTGTATTGACCCGGAACGAATCGAAGACCCGAAACGTTGGACAATCATCATCAACGACAATCGTTTGGTTGAGTTCGACCAAGAAGATTTCAATAGCCACACTTCTCAAATCATTCTGTACGACAACTACACATCTGAAGAGTACACGATTGAAGAAAAGAGTGGTAGCGAGATATTCCTGTATCAAGACATAATTGAAAAATTCTCGCATAAGAATAATCGAATCGAACTCGACATCGGCAAATTACAGGAAGAAGTTTTGCTCGGAGTTATAATCATCGAAAACAACGAGCTCACAAAACCTCTTAAGAACATGCAACGCTTATTGGACACGAAAGATCATTTCGGATGCTCGACGGTGGACGAATTGGTTAACAAGGCATCTGATTTGATCATTGAAGCGGATATGAACGTCATGCTGGTTCATGTATGTATGACGCTCAAGAATCTCATTCGGCGGGCGGATAACATTTACGAGTACCCGAGTTTCTCATCGTTCAAAGACCAGGACTATACCATTCTCAGGATTACAGATGCGCTGGTTAATAATCCGAGTTTGACCACGGGACTGTCTTCGCAGAATCTTCGGACGCAATTCTCGAATCCGGCGACTTACATGAAACACGGCAAGGCGTCAACCGATGTGTACTTCCGCAAATCGTTAACGTAACAAAGCGAAACGGGAGACGTGCTTTAGCAGTAAAGCACGTCTCTTTTGCTTTTTTTATCAAAACAGCAGACTAAAGTCTTTTAGGAGGATAATTATGAAAAAATTAATCGCTTATGGATTGATTGGAGGAATGGTCGTGGGTGCTATTTTAGCATTATTTCTCGACATCTTCGGGCACTTCTTCGTCAACGAACACAAGAGCAAGGAGTATGAAGATAGGCTGGTAACAAAGTTCATTGTCGAGACAAGACTTTCGTGGAATCAAATTCGTGAAGGTTTCTATAACAGCAGACAAATAGTTTATATTTCTCGTGAAGCCGAAATTGAGGAAGAGAAAACTCTTAATCGCGAATTGACGAAACTTAACAAACTCAAATCCGACCTCGATAAAGTCACATTGAATCTGACCGATGACAAACAGGCACAGATGGCACACAATGTCTTGATTCTTATCTCGAATGCGACAGACGAATTAAAAAGAGCTATTGAAACCGAGGATTCTGAGACTTTGGAGAAATGTATCGAAAATGCCAACAAGGAAATCGAATTGGCTAATGTGCAGTTTCTCAAAGTTGCTCAAGAAAACGGTTACGATATCAAACCTTTGGCCCATGTACGAAAGGAGTTGAATGAATGATGCCTACTACAAAGATTCCTGCTCCAGAGGAGGTTGAATTAAGACTCAACATTATGGAAGAGATCGATTACTACACAAAGATTCAACCTACCATGCAGTTGAAACACATCGTCAGTACCGTCTTGACCAGAGACATCATCATCGCATTTTTCAATGAGTTAAAAGAATCTACCGGTAACAAGATTTATCTGTCTTTTCCGGTTGATGAGAAATCCGACGTTGCCGATAAGCTGACAATCGACACGAACAAAATTTATGGTTCTGGAAGGATAGTCGACATCACCAAACGAGAAGTCGTTTTCATGTTTAAAATCATTCCAACTTACGCGAATCTTACAAAGAAGCTCAGCGTCCACATCAGAAACATCACTTGCGAGAGAAAGTATAACAAACAAGCGAAGATTTTGTTCGCAAGAGTTGTAGGGGTGGTGGAGAAATGAAACCGATACGAGTGACCTTAGATACCATTGATGAAGCCGAGCGTATTAACGCATTACAACAATTTAACTTTCCAGTTAGAGCATCTGATATTGAGGAATGTGTTAGACGTGGTGGAATCGTACTTGACGAATACGGTGACATTGCATTATCGAATCCATTCTCTAAAGATGTTAAATTCGGTAAATACAATTTGTTTCCGGGCATGATAATCTGTGGTGGGGAGATTGTTAACTTCGATAAAGATGACGAAGATAAACCAACGAAAGTTGGTATTGTAGTGATTGATTTCCATCCAAACCGCCGCTACGAACAACTCTTCAATCTTCCAATGATGAAGACGGTTCAAATCAGAATAATGGACTACAGTTACGTGCGAGATAATCGCGGAAACTTTACACGTATTAGACGTGCGCGTTTAGTTCCAACACCAGAAGAAATTCAAATAACTGAAATGCGTGAACTTAACAGAAATTTGCAACCGTCAGTTATGCAGATATAATGAATCAGATTACCGAGATGAAGCTATTAGCTTCATCTCGGCATTTTTTCTCCTTATAGCGAGCGGCACAAACCTCTAAGGGGAGGTGGTCGTATGGAAAAGCCACCAGTATGGCATCCTAATATTCTTGACGATATGATTGACCTGTTCATCGAAGTTATTCATCCAGAGATTGAATATGAAAATTATGGAGAGTGTATAGGTTCGTTCGTCGAGTACATGAAGGATTGCGATTTGTTAAACAAAATAGATATTTCCAGAGTGATAACGGAATGTGTCCATTATGTGTATAAAGAAGAGCCAGACGTACAGCTAAGGTATTACATAATTGAAGCTTTTCTGAATGCGGTACGCATCGGAGAACTTCCGTTGTTTTTATATCCTGAATCTTTCGCGAACGATATTAAGATTCTCATCGAAGATTTCAATTTATTAAGAGGGGGTTATTGAATGCAAGAAAAGAAACCCGCAATACTCAGACATGGATATATATCAATACCGGATTATAAATTCGGTGATTCTGTCGTATTGCAAAACTATTTGTCGGAATTTGATGAAATAAGCTTTAAACGCGAATATTATGGTCTTTCGTATGATCCAAACACGAAAGAACTCAGAGTTCCTATGGGAGTCGGGATAAATATGATAGCAAATATGCTTAATCGTAAACCCGAAGTCGATTACTCTGTGGATTCTCAACGCCCTGTAGATATCAATCTTAAGGTAATGCCGAGAGATGGGTTGCAAGAACAAATCATCACAGACATCGTTTTGCGTAACAGAAAATACTCCCAGAGTTGTATCGTGGCAGGTACTGGAGTAGGTAAGACTTATTGCGCTATTGCTTGCTCATCGTTTTTCAAGAATGCGGTTATGGTCATATCTCATTCGTCAAAACTTCGCACTCATTGGCGTAAGAAGATTACCGAGTATACAGACCTTGAGAAAGACGATATAATGGTGATGGATAGTTCGAAAAAGATTATCAAAGTTATCGAAGAAGAATCGTGGGAAGATTACAAGATTTTCACCACAACACATCAGATTCTCTATAGTCTCGCTAAACAAAAAGGGTGGAATTACATAAGCGAACTTTTCGATAAATTTGGTATTGGGTTTACAATAATCGACGAGGTGCATCGACAATTCCGAAATACCGTGAGAATTCTTACCCATACGAACAGCAAGAAATATTTGCTGTTAACAGCCACTTTCAAACAATCGGCTAGAGCACAGAATCGTATCTTCCAGCTCTGTTTCAAAAACGTTCCCAAATTTATCCAAGACGATATAATCAATGGTAAGTCTCAGAAACACATCACAGGTTACGTTGTCGAATATAACTCGCGTCCATCAGTTGAAACGCAACTTGATTGTGAAGTTCGCGGATTGTTCAACACGGTGTATTACGATAATTACTTGGTTACTTACGACCCATTGTTTTATGAAGTTTTCGATAAATATGTTTTGATGTGTATTAACGGAGTCAAACCGTTTAAAGGCAAAGGTCTCGTATTCTGTGGTTCTATCAATGCGTGCGAAGTATTAGCAAAAAGAACTTTTACATTGATTAACGACTCCAATACTATTATCGGTATATACCATTCCAAGGTAAACATCAGCAGCAAAGAAAAAGAAGATGTGTTGAAAAATGCTGATATAGTATTCACTACATCTGGGTCTCTCGGAGAAGGTGCAGACATTGAAGGTTTACATTACATCATCGATATTGAAGCTTTCAGGTCATCAATACTCAGTGAACAAATTCCCGGAAGACTTCGCAATTTGAATGATGGTCATAAGTTTAACTATTTCAAGATAGCGAATGTTGGATTTAAACGCGTGGCATCTCAACTTACCGAATGTAGTCGTACGTGGAAAAAGAATTTCGGTACGATACAATTTCGCGAAGGTATTTCCAAGGCAAAAGAATAATGCTCACAATTCAATAAACTAAAAACAGAAAGGAGTGTGGCATGTATGAACATCCAACGTGGTAAATCAGTGCAACTCGGAGCAACATACGTCTTGAAGTTGCTGGATTCCATAATGATTCTCTTTACTAAAAATTCGAACTACCGTTGGCGTGGATTGCATAATAGCATCGATACTTTCAGCGTAAATGACGTTGTATTGTATATCGACGCTAATAATGTTCCGCATTTAGTGTACGCAACTGTTGCTAACAGTGGTGTGTTCGATTCGTCTAAATGGGAACCGCTTGTGATTAAGACAGGTAGCGGTGAAGAAGAATTAGCTGGAATTGAAGCTGAAATTCAAGCAACAGATAATCAACTTATGACTTTAATCCGCGCACTTACAGGTTCTGATTCATACAAAGGCACTTTCAATCCTGATGTGACATACAGCAAAAACGATATAGTTACGACTGTATTCAATGGTGTCACAATTATGGTGAGAGCCAATGAAGCTATTGATTTGGGCCCATTCGACTTAACTCAGTGGTCGATTCTTAAATTGATGACTGAAAATGAGGTTCAAGAATTAAGCGGTGGAGTCACATCGTCTACTGTTGCACCGTCTTATGAAATCACACTTCCTGCCAAAGGATGGGTAGATGACACAACTCATATGGGATATATGAAGAGGCTCGACTTGCCTAATGAACATATTGAAGAGAGTTATATTCCGTGCGTCATTTATCATTTCGACTCATTGCCCACCGTTAAAACGATGGTAATGTGTCCCGTCATTTCGACAGAAGATGGAATGTTACATTTCTATTCGTTAAAATCTCCGGAAGAAGAAATAAAAGCGACCATGGTTCTGATTGGAATGTCGGCTGATGTCATTGCGTCAAATGTTCAGAAAGCGTCTAAAACTCGCGTTGGTGGCGTTATCGTTGGCGACGGTCTTAAGATTGACGATAATGGTACATTATCTGTAGATGAAACGAAAGTCATTATCGCTGCTTCTGACGAAGAAGCTCAAGATGTTATCAATAAGTCACTCGGTCTTTAAGGTCAACATAATAAGTAATATACCTTTTAACGGGTGAGACTTACCCGTAAAGGATAAACTAATTTGTAGGAGGAATCTATCATGGCTATTGAGACAAAATACAAACTCACTAACCTTGAACAACTCGGTCTTCTCGGTACTGCGGTGAAGGGTATCACCGATGCACTTCGCACCGATATTGATGCGTCTGTTAAATCGCTCGTTGTTAACGGTAATACCGTCGAGTTGTATACTGGCGCTAATGGTACTGGTACAAAAGCCGGCGAATTTAACTTCCCGAAAGAATTGTTCCTTGATGCTGCAGGCACGACATTCGTCCCGAGCTTTACGTGGAACAGTGCTACTTATCCGGGTTCGACCGATCCTAGCCTTAACGGTAAACCGGTTATCGTTCTCGCAGTTCGTACCACCACTGATTATCAGCGTTCTGGTGCTGCTGGCGACACGATTAACTACAGCTTCATCGATGTTAGCTCGCTTGTTGATACTTACACTGTCAACGCAGCTAACGGCGATACTGTTAGTTCGAAGGTTTTGACCATTAATGGCTACACGGTCAAATTCAATATCAGTGCAAAAGCTGGTAACGGTCTTGTTGCTGAAAATGACGGTCTTTATGTCGACACTGCAAGCAAAGCCGACAAAGTTACGGGCGCTACAGCTGGTAACGTCGCTGGTCTTGATGCGAACGGTAACCTTACCGACAGTGGCATTGCAGCTTCTGATGTTCTGCTTGCGAGCGAATATCTTGCTACAAACGCGGAAGCGACAAACGTCATTAATACTGCTCTCGGCATTGGTGGCTAATCGATTCTACAAACTAAGCGAATCGGCGAACTCGTCGTACTCGCTACAATAGACGCATATTAGCGAGGAAGAGTTTATTCTTCCTCGCTTTGCGCCGATTATTTTCTATTAAGGAGGTATTTAGCATGGCAAAGACCATAAACGAAAAACTCCCCAATATGAAACAATTTGGGGACGGGCTCACTGCAGTTCAAAATATGATTGCTGGAGTTGCCTCTGCTGTAGCAGGTAGTTTTGAAGAAGTATATGAAAATCTCGCGGGCAAAGCTATTTCTGGTACACTCACCGCATCTTCTGGTAACTGGCTTTTGGACACTACTGTAAATGATGCACACCCCTTCATCTACTACAACGATGTGTTGGTTGACAATGTTGATTCTGGTGACAGAGCAGACGTTACTTTCTGGCTTGACGATTATGAAGTTATTAAAGAAGCTGGGGTGTGTAATATCATTGAAACTCTTGATCCTACGGTATCAGGAGCTCAAGGACGCATAAGATTAAGAAGTAAAAACATTCCTACAACGAATATAAGAGCTAATTATTGGATTGAAACACCCTCTACGTCATAAGTCAATCATTAGCTTAATAAATACCAAAGGAGGAATTCTAAATGGGCTTGGGTTATGGAATCATTCCAGGGATTGCAACCGCCACCGCTGATGGATCAGAAGGAACAGTTGTAATCATGTCGATTCCCTATCAGTCTAACACACTGACTTATAAAAAGGGAATCACTCAAGAACCCGAATGGGCTAATTGGGACAATCAACACCTTGCTCTCACTGGCGTAACGCAAGGCGAAAATGCCAGTGAGTACATTGCTATTTTCACTCCGAAAACCGGATGTAAATGGCTCGACGGCTCAACCGATCCCAAGCAAGCTGTCTGGGTTATCAATCGTGCCACGATTTCCGATAATTTCGTTCAGAGTGCAGCAATCTCTTACGATGGTAATGAACATGCTGTATCTCTGACCAATTTCGATTCTACAACCGCTTCCATTTCTGGAAATACTGCGACTACTGCGGGAATTCACACTGCTGTTGTAACTCCGGACTCCAACCATTGTTGGTCTAACGGAACTTACGGCGCAATCAATGTTGAATGGACTATCGACCCCGAAGAAGTTGCGGTTCCGTCGGTTACGAATCTCAATTTTACTTACGTTAGCGGAACTTCACAAGGTCCGACTATCGGCTCGTACGATTCTTCGAAAATCACTGTAACTGGAAGCAGATACACCAATGCCGGTGATTA
>Ga0247608_10000643_pt1 | contig 54265 bp, 74 predicted proteins | sample 176DNAGHGlowgp2_FD_193490 | JGI IMG/M metagenome (GOLD analysis project Ga0247608, IMG submission 193490) | Sheep rumen microbial communities from Palmerston North, Manawatu-Wanganui, New Zealand - 1766 DNA GHGlow gp2 | ecosystem: Host-associated > Mammals > Digestive system > Stomach > Rumen ... | reverse complement strand
AACCTCCAGTACAGACCGTTTTGGGACATGGGGGGGTCTTCAAAAATTACACCCCCCTCCCCCATCGCGGCGGTCCTTAAAAATTCTCCGGGGGGAGATTTATAGGAGTGCTTTTAACCCCCCCCCATAGTGCTTGAACGGGTTTGTAAGAAACCACATGGTTTTAGGGTGTGTTCCTTTCTTCTCCTTTCAAATGTATTTTGGGGTCATTTGGTACGCTTACAAGCCCATTCAAACACTATGGAAACTATACAGAAAGGCTCTCCGAGGATAGAGAAACATATTCTAAACTAACGGAGAGGAGGCAGCAAGTGCATGGGAAGACTGAAAAAGGATAGTTCTTCTTCTGCAAATAGAAGAATTAGGCCCGCTTTAACTCCCGAGGCTGAAGAGAATCAGATGATATCTCTCGCGGTAGACCTTGCTAAAAAGCAGTTGATTGAAGGAACTGCCTCTTCTCAGGTCATTACCCATTTTTTAAAGCTTGGCGCGACCACTTCACGATTGGAGAAAGAAAAACTGGAACAGGAGAATGCTCTTTTGAAGGCAAAGACTCAAGCATTGAAATCTGCAGAGCGTGTTGAAGAACTTTACGCTAACGCAATCAAAGCTATGAGACTTTACAGCGGATACGGAGGCAACGAAGAAGATGACGAGAACGTATACAGAGCTGAGTAGCCTTCCGACATTCATGGATCGGTTTAAGTATCTCTCTTTGAGAGGAGTAGTGGCAGCAGAGACCTTCGGTTTCGATCGATATTTGAATCAGAAGTTTTATCGGTCAGCCGAATGGAAAGCTTTACGAGATCAAATCATCTATCGAGACTTAGGATGCGATCTCGGGATGGAAGGATTCGAGATTCATGGAAAGATCATCATTCATCACATGAATCCAATTTTCACAAGGGACATCATTCATCAAACAGACTACCTTTTGAATCCGGAGTATCTGATTTGCACAACGCACAACACTCACAACGCGATTCACTATGGCGACGAAAGTCTTTTGATTACCGGACCAGTGGTTCGAACACCAAATGACACATGCCCTTGGAAACATTAGAAAAGGAGAAGAGACATGTCAAAGAAAGAAACAAAGAAAGTAGAAACTAAGAAGGAAGTTCGCAAAGGGTTTGTTGACAATTGTGCGCTTCTTAACGTTCGTTCGACCCCTAACGCAGACAATGGCAGCAATCTTACTGCGATTCTCAATGCTGGAGCCGAGGTCAACGTCATTGACGATGCGAACGACGAATTCTACAAGATTAAAGCTGCTAATGGCTTTACCGGTTTCGTCATGAAGAAGTTCATCACACTTAAGTAAAGGAGCAAGTCAATGGAGAGCATATTAACTTCCGTTAAGAAGGACCTCGGAATTCCTGAAGAAGACGAGAATTTCGATCCCGATATTGTTCGGGCTATTAACACGGCACTTGCAATTCTTACGCAGATTGGCGTTGGTCCCGCGGCTGGCTTCTCCATTCAAGACAAGACAGCAGTGTGGACAGACTTCGTTCCTGACACGCCTTACTACGAGCCGGTTAAGAATGACGTAGTTATGAGAGTAAAGCTTATTTTTGACCCGCCTACATCTGGACCGCTTCTTGACTCGACAAAGAATCTTATGAACGAGCTTGAATGGCGGCTCAACGTAGCGGTTGATCATGATTAAGGAGGACCAAGATGGCTGACTATATTTCCCATCACGGTATTAAAGGAATGCGTTGGGGCGTTCGTCGTGATAAAACTTCTGGCTCTGGCGGGTCTCGACGCGGTGGTAAAACCATTGCCCAACAGAGAGCCGAAGATCAGAAACGTAAGGACTTAAAGAACCGTGGAGTGATGAAAATTGATGAGCTTAGAAAGAAGGTCGAAAGACTTAAACTCGAGAAAGAGCTCAAGGATCTTACTGAAGATCAGATTTATCCCGGAAGAAGAGCGGCAACAGAGGCTTTGAAGCAGATAGGAACAAAAGCCGCCGTAACTATATTAACTGGCGCAGTGCTTTATGGCGCTAAAGCCGCCGTATCAAAGCAGTTTAACGCTAAAGAACTCGGTAGCGCCATATTTAATGGCGGACCTAAGAAGAAGTAGGTGAGTGCTATGAACAAATTCAAGCCCGTATTAGTTCATCACGGTATTAAAGGAATGCATTGGGGCATTCGCCGCGATAAAACTTCTGGGAATTTTAATACGTTAGATATGATTCGTTCTCGAAAGGAAGTTAAGAATCTTTCAGAAGCTAACAAACAAAATTATAGAGATCAGTCTGAAAGATGGGGAAAGCATTTGGCTGATCTTAAAATGAAAGACTATACTGAATTTTCTTATGCCTATGCCGATGGTAAGAGAGCGGTTCAGAAAGCTTTATTGAAAGACTTGGGATATTCCGATAGAAAAGCCGATGATGGGGCTTATTGGTTGCTCAAAAACGGGTTCAACATTAATCGTCATGGCGATACAGATTTGATGGACAAAATCATAAAAGAAAACACACGATAAGGAGACACCCATTATGGCATTATCGAACACGGCCGTTCCGAAGTACTACGGCGAGTTTCGAGACGCCGTAATTCGAGGCGAAATTCCGATTTGCAGAGAGATTTCTATGGAGATGAACCGCATAGATGATCTCATTGCAAACCCAGGAGTCTGGTATGACGATTTAGCAGTAGAGGGTTTCATCAAGTTCTGCGAGAACGAGTTGACCCTAACTGATGGATCCGATTTAGTACTCCTAGATTCATTCAAGCTGTGGGCCGAACAGATTTTTGGTTGGTATTACTATGTAGAACGTAGCGTATATGAGCCGAATCCTGATGGTCACGGCGGACACTATGTAACAAAGAGTGTAAAGAAGCGACTGATCAACAAGCAGTACCTGATAGTTGCACGAGGTGCGGCTAAATCGATGTATGCTTCTTGCTTACAGAACTTCTTCCTCAATGTTGACACTACAACGACCTACCAAGTAACCACTGCCCCGACGATGAAGCAGGCCGAAGAAGTGATGTCACCGATTAAGACCGCCATCACAAGAGCGAGAGGTCCGTTGTACAAATTCTTAACCGAGGGTTCTCTACAGAACACTACCGGTTCCAAAGCAAACAGGGTCAAACTGACTCCCACAAAGAAGGGTATAGAGAACTTCATTACTGGTTCGATCCTTGAAGTTAGACCAATGTCAATCGACAAGTTACAGGGTCTTAGAAGTAAGATCAACACTGTCGACGAGTGGCTTTCTGGAGACATCAGAGAAGACGTTGTCGGTACTCTTGAACAAGGAGCATCTAAGATTGACGACTACTTGATCGTCGCTATCAGCTCAGAAGGTACAGTTCGTAACGGAGCAGGCGACACAATCAAAATGGAGTTGTCAGACATCCTAAAGGGCGAGTACATCAACCCTCATGTATCCATATGGTGGTACAAACTCGATTCCATCGACGAAGTTCCTCATCCGGAGTATTGGCTTAAGGCTAATCCGAACCTTGGACGAACCGTCAGCTACGAGGCTTATCAACTTGATGTAGAAAGAGCAGAGAAAGCGCCGTCAACCAAGAACGATATTCTTGCAAAGAGATTCGGTATACCAATGGAGGGTTACACTTACTACTTCACTTATGAAGAAACTCTCACTCATCGGAAAAGAGACTTTTGGAACATGCCATGTGCACTTGGTGCAGACTTATCGCAGGGTGATGACTTCTGCGCATTCACATTTTTGTTCCCTCTTTCCAATGGCGCGTTCGGCGTGAAGACTCGAAACTACATCTCGTCCAGAACCATGTCTAAACTTCCAGCAGCAATGCTTAAGAAGTACAGAGATTTCATGGATGAAGGCAGTTTGATAGTCCTTGATGGATCTGTGTTGGACATGATGCAGGTCTACGAGGACGTTGACAACCACATAGCAAAGATGGGTTACGATGTTCGATGCTTTGGATATGACCCGTATAATGCAAAAGAATTTGTAGAGCGTTGGGAAACAGAGAATGGACCGTTTGGCATCGAGAAAGTCATTCAGGGTGCTAAGACAGAGTCCGTTCCATTAGGCGAACTTAAAGCTTTAGCGGAAGATCGTAAATTGTTGTTTGACGAAGAGCTCATGACTTTTGCCATGGGTAACTGCATTGCGCTTCAAGACACAAATGGCAACCGGAAGCTTTTTAAGAAACGATACGAACAAAAGATTGACTCGGTGGCGGCAATGCTTGATGCTTATGTCGCTTACAAACACAACGTGGAGGCATTCGAATGATAACTTATCGATACCAGCCTGTTCTCAAACACCACGGCATTCTCGGAATGAAGTGGGGCGTCCGGCGATTTAGGAATAAGGATGGAACGCTTAATGAAGCCGGTAAGAAAAGGTACGGGTATGGTCAAGATTACGATACAGGCTCAACATTGAAGAAGGGATCAACTATAACTCGGTTTTCTTTTAACGACAAAGAAAGTCAAAATGGAATCACCTATGCTTCTTATAAACAAAAAGACATTGAAAATTATGAGAAAGAATTTAAATCATTAAGAGATCTTTTTGGAGCGGGAAGCGGCGGAGATGTATATCGATACGACTTTAAATTAAAAGAAGATTTAAAGATTCCTTCTAGAAAAAAGATGGTAGACATGTATCTGGAAACTGTAAAAAACACCAATCCTAATTCTAGAATTCTGCGTGTTGATCGAGCTAGACAAGAGAAAGCCTTCGATAAGTTTGAGTATGACATAGTTAAAAGAAAGACAAAAACACAACAGTATTTGTCATATGTTCAGATGAAAGGTTATAACGCTCTGATGGATACCGCCGACATGAAGCAAAACAACCGAGAAATGCCAGTTATTGTTATTGATAGAGGAAAATCGTTGGCAATAAACGCCATCAACAAACTAGATTAAAGAAATAAAGGAGAGATAAAATGAGTAATTATCGTTACGAACCTGTATTGGTTCACCATGGAATCAAAGGTCAGAAATGGGGCGTTAGACGCTTTCAGAAAGATGACGGTAGCCTTACCCCGGCTGGCGTAAAAAGATACAATGACATGGAAAGCAATGTGTCCAGTTTGAAGGCTAAATACAAAGCAGCTAAGAAAAGTTTCAATAGAGACTTTAACGAAGCGTATAGAAACACAGGTGCTCATATCTCAAAGAAGGGTCGCGATGCTAATACGGAGCAATGGAACAAGACCTACGATTCTAGTAACGCGATGGATAAAGCCAAAAAGGAATACAAAGATGCAAAGAGAGAATTAAAGCTGGCTAAGAAGGAACGACTTAAAGGAGCCAAAGAAGCTGTAAGACAAAACACTTCTGCTGCAGAGAAACTGATTTATGGGCAGGGAACCATGAGAAAAGCTGCCAAATTGGTTGCTAAGAACAACATGACTGTTAAAGAAGCCATGTCAAGCGCCAAGAAACAGGCTTGGAGGAACACTGCCCTCTTTGTGCTTGCGTCTGGCGTTGGCTCTATAGCAATGTCTAAGTTGGCTTCGCGAAGCGGAAATGGGGTTAGGGATCCTTTGAATGATACCTTGGCGATAATTAAAAAGCCGACCGCCGAGGCACTTAAATCTTTGAGTTTTCTAAAATAATAGGAGACAAATAGTCGGAGGAATTCAAAATGGAGAAACCATCACTCCTTTCTAGAGCGAAGCGAGCGTGGAACGTCTTTCTTGGGAGGGACCCCACACGAGGCTACACTAACTACGGAGAGAGTTACTACAGTAGACCGGATCGTACCAACCTTACACCTGGTAACGAACGGTCTATTATTACGTCCGTATACAACCGTATAGCTATGGACGCCGCCGCAATCGAAATCAAGCATGTTAGGCTGGATGAGGATGGCCGCTATGTCGAAACCATAGACTCGAGCCTTAACAACTGCTTAACTGTCGAGGCTAACATTGACCAGACAGGTAGAGCTTTCGTACAGGACGTTGTCTTGTCGATGCTTGATGAGGGTTGCGTGGCAGTAGTACCGGTTGACACCGACGATAACCCGGATGAAACCGGATCATATTCGATTGAGACCATGAGAGCCGGCAAGGTTATTGAGTGGTTTCCTCGAAATGTTCGAGTTAGGCTTTACAACGACCGCAACGGAAAGAAGGAAGAGATTGTAGTACCGAAATCCACGGTCTCAATCGTTGAGAACCCTCTTTATGCGGTAATGAATGCGCCAAACTCAACCCTGCGTCGACTTATTAGGAAACTTAATCTGTTGGACGCAGTTGATGAGCAGAGCAGTTCCGGCAAATTGGATTTGATTATTCAGTTACCGTATCTGATCAAGACAGAAGCAAGACGTCAACAGGCCGAACAGCGCCGTAAAGACATAGAAACTCAGTTGTCGGGTTCGAAGTATGGTATCGCCTATACCGATGGCACAGAGCGTATCACTCAGCTTAATCGACCCATCGAAAACAATCTAATGCACCAGATTGAATACTTGACGAGTATGCTTTTAAGCCAGTTAGGAATCACTCAGGGTATATTAGATGGTTCTGCCGATGATAAGACGATGCTGAACTACTACAACCGAACGATTGAGCCTATATTGTCGGCTATCGTTGACGAGATGAAACGTAAGTTTCTCACAAAGACAGCCCGTTCGCAGAGACAGTCAATCAAGTTCTTCAGAGATCCGTTTAAACTTGTGCCAGTATCTGACCTTGCTGAAATCTCTGACAAGATGACCAGAAATGAGATCATGACTTCTAATGAAATCAGACAGATCATCGGTTTGAGGCCTTCGAGTGACCCGAATGCAGACCAGCTTCGGAACAAGAACCTCAATCAGTCAGCGGAGGCAGAAGCATCGCAGGTCCCAGCTGAGGGCGGAGACGAGATGACTGAGCAGGATGTGAACCAATCGATTCAGGATTCCAAGGACATCGACTCACAGTTAGATGAACTTAAGAGCCAGTTGGGGCACAGCGCTATGGACGACGATATTTTACAGCATTACGCAAGTGAGTACTATGACCCGGTTAAGGCTCATGAGTACTACATGAAGAATCGTGAGCTCAAAGGTCGTACGTCTACGTCCGGACTCAACGACAAAGGTCGAGAGGCAGCTTCCTACATCAAGAAGCAAATCAACGACGAACGGGATGCAAAGATTGCAGCTGACAAAGAGAAGAGCAACAAAACGGTTAAAGACCTTGGCGAAGCAAGAAAGGCTGACATCGATGCTGCCAACCAGCAGTTGAAGACGACAGTCGAACAATTGAACGCCAGCAAGAAATCGCAAGTTGAGAGCGCTAAGAATCAGATGCAGTCACAAGTGGATTCCTTACGAGACGCCTTGAAGGGAATGGACAAGGAAGCAAAGGCAGCTAACCGAGAGATGATTCTCGCAAGAATAGCTAGTCTTCGCGAAACCAACGCCGCTTTCCGAGAGAAAGTCTCAGAGGATACACGAAGCGCTATCTCCGAACAACGGAATAGCACAAAGGGCTATAAGGAGCAGGTCTCCGAGTCAACAAGAGATGCCGTTTCTTCAGAAAGGGAACGACATAAGACTGCCAAAGAACAGATAAGGAATGAGGCTGAAGAGAAGTACGCAAACGAAATCGCCAAGCTTCATGACGAAGGTAGTTTCAAAGCCGTTTCCAAGAAAAGGAGGTAAAAGTTCAAAATGGCTAAATACGATTTTAGCGGCTGGGCGACCCGCAACAATCTGAGATGCTCTGATGGTCGTACGATCATGAAAGACGCATTCAAGGATGACGACGGGAAGGAAGTTCCGCTTGTTTGGAACCACCAGCACAATGAGCCAAGCAATGTTCTCGGACATGCTCTGCTTGAGAATCGTGACGAAGGCGTCTATGCATATTGCAACTTCAATGACACCGAAAACGGCGCGATCGCAAAAGCCCTGGTTAAGCATGGAGACATTGTTTCCCTTTCTATTTATGCCAACCAGCTTAAGCAGAACGGACCTAACGTGATGCATGGCATGATTAGAGAGGTTAGCCTCGTTCACGCCGGAGCCAACCCCGGAGCATTTATCGATGCTGTAATGGTACACGGCGAAGGTGCTGAAGCAGACGAGGCAATTATTTATACCGGCGAAGACATTTCGCTGCAGCATGCTGATTCCGAACCGGAAGAGGCAGAAAAAAAAGAATCTAAACAGGAGGAACCCAGCATGGCAGAGGCCAAGAACGAAGACAAGACCGTAAAAGAAGTGTTTGACACTCTTACGGAGGAACAGAAGACTGCGGTTTATGCGGTTATTGGTCAGGCAATCGAAGACGCTAAAGGCGGCGACGATAACGACGAAGATGAAGATGAAGGAGATGAAAACGTGAAGCACAACGTATTTGACAATGATTACGCCCAGGATGATACCCTGGTGCACGACGCTCTTAACGAGATTATGACGAACGCTCGCAGAAGCAATGGTTCTCTTAAGGAGACCTACATGGCTCATGCTGCTGACTACGGCATCGAGAACATCGATTTTATCGATACCGAAGAGAAGGACATCTACGATCGTCCGGAATTCATTAACAACCAGCCTAGCGACTGGGTATCGGTAGTAGTTAATGGTGTTCATCACACCCCGTTCGCAAAGGTTCGTATGCAGTTCGCGGACATTACCGCTGATGAGGCTCGTGCAAAGGGTTACATCAAGGGTAAGTATAAGAAGGAAGAGGTATTCAAGCTCCTTAAGAGATCTGTATCTCCTACCTTCATTTACAAGAAGCAGAAGTTCGACCGCGAGGACATCGTTGATGCCGACTTCGATATTATTCCGTGGGTTAAGGCTGAGATGAACGTTAAGTTCAACGAGGAGAAGGCTCGCGCGTATATTTTCGGCGACGGTCGTTCTGCTGAGGATGAGGACAAGGTTGATGACAGCCGCATCATTCCTGTAATTAGCGATGAAGACCTCTTCACCATCAAGAAGACGGTTACCCCTGCACAGGGCGAGTCCCTTGAGCATGCCATCATCACTGCTGCTGTTCTGGCACAGGATGACTATCAGGGTTCTGGCAACATCACCGGTTTCTTCGAGGCTAAGCAGGTTTCCAAGATGCTGCTTATGGAAGACCAGTTCGGTCACAGACTGTACAAGACCATCAACGAGCTTGCTACAGCTATGGGTATCAGCAGAATCGTTAAGGTTCCGGCAGGTGTATGCCCGGCTAACTTCTACGGCGTAATGCTTGACCTTCGTGACTACAACGTAGGTCAGAAGAACGCTGGCAAGATGAGCTTCTTCGAGAACTTCGATATCGACTACAACCAGCAGAAGTACCTCATGGAGGAGCAGCAGTCCGGTGCTCTTACCAGACCTTACTCCGCTATCGTTCTCAGCGCTGCTAACTAATTCAACCATATTCAGGAGGATTAACCATGAACAAGATTTATGAAGATGCAAAAGACCTTCATGTACGTGTCGTAATGATTTACCAGGGCACTTCTGCCGGCGCTACCAAGGCATTCGTTGACGAGGCTTGTACGACGCAGGCTAAGACGAGCGAGCTTAAGGATGCGTTCATCAAGGGTTGCCTCATCAAGCTTGCTGCTGGCGGCTTCGTAAAGCCTTTCCAGTATACCGAGTCTGAGGGCGTAGGTTCCATTTCCTATATCGCTCCCTCTGGCTCTACCGCTGCTGTTGCCGCTCTTGCCGGCGTAGCGGATGCTTCAAACCCCTCTTAGGTCTGACTGTTGAACCCGAAGATGGTCAGACAATAATGTACGAGACAGCCGTTTCTGACATTCAGAGCGGCGTTTCGGTATCGGGGAACAAGATAACGGGAACGCTTAAATACCTTAGCACAGGGTCCATCGTTGAAGACTATGGTGTTGGTAACTTCCTTGCGCTCAAGTTCTCGAATGTCGATCCCGAAGCGACCTCTGTTAAAGTTGGTCTCGAACCTTCCGACGAGGGTCTTCAGGAATTGCTTGGGGATTCAGACATGAACGCAATTGGCAAGATTACAGATAAGAATACTCAGAAGTTTAGGGTTGAGACCACCGACGATAGCGGTAGACTTACGACCCAGATCTTCGATTTGAGCGGATTGGAGGTACTTGCAGAATGACCGTTGTGTTTGGAGCACTTAAGAAGAAGACTAGTCCTGCGAAGAAGGAAACTCCTAAGAAGGAAGAGGCTCCTAAAAAGGAGCGGACCAAGCGTCAGACTAAAGAAGAGTAAAAGTTACGGAGAGAATTCAAAATGGCAAAGTATTATGGAGAAATCGGTTTTGGTGTCGTAACAGAAGTTAAACCGGGTGTATACAAGAACGTCATAGTCAAGCGAAATTACTATGGCGACTTGATTAAAAACACTCGGAGTCTTCAGTCTGCGAACCAACTGAATGACAACGTGAACATCTCGGATGACATTAGTATCGTGGCCGATCCATATGCCAGGGAGAATTTTCATTCGATGCTTTACGTGACTTTTATGGGTACCAAGTGGAAAGTGTCGCACATCGACGTCCAGTACCCAAGACTCATATTGTCGGTAGGGGGTGTGTACAATGGCTCGGACAAGACTCCAGCTTCAAACAATGCTTGAAGAACTTCTTGGGAGCCGGAATGTATACTTTCAGCCCCCGCCGTCAATACATATGAATTACCCTGCTATTGTTTACGAGCCTTCTGGTATTCGTAATGTGGCAGCAGATAACTTACATTACAATCAGCATAAAGCTTATCAGCTGACTGTAATCGATGAAGATCCGGATAGCGAGATTTCGGATGCTGTATCTAAACTTGAGATGTGCAGTTTTAACCGATCTTTTGCTTCCGACGATCTCAATCACTTTGTGTACACACTTTATTATTAAAGGAGGATTGTAACATGCCCGATGTTGCTTTTAATCTCAATTGGGACCAGGCCGGTCAGAGATTGTTCGAGACCGGTGTTGACAGAGGCGTTCTTTACCCGTTTAAGAAGTCCAATGCACAGGCAACAGCAGCCACTTACCAGGCTGGTGTAGCTTGGAACGGCCTTACTGCTGTAAACGAGAACCCTTCCGGTGCAGAGGCTACTGCTCTGTATGCCGACAACATTAAGTATCTGAACCTTATGTCCGAGGAGCAGTTTGGCGCTACGATCGAAGCGTATACGACCCCTGATGAATTCGCAGAGTGTGATGGTCAGAAGGCGCTCGCTACCGGTGTTGTAGCCACACAGCAGACGAGAATCCCGTTTGGTTTCTCTTACAGAACTCGTATCGGTAATGATGAAGATGGTACCGATCACGGTTACAAGATTCATCTCGTATATGGTGCAATGGCTTCTCCTTCTCAGAAGAACCGTTCGACCGTTAACGAGTCTCCGGAAGCGATGACGCTCTCTTATGAAGTTACCACGACTCCGGTGCCTGTAACCGGCGGAAAGCCTACCGCTCACCTCATTATCGACAGTACGAAGGTTGATGCCACGAAGCTCGCCAATTTCGAGAAGACGCTTTATGGTACTCCTGCAGTCGATGAAACCCCTGCAGTACCCGCAACACTTCCGTTGCCGGATGCCGTTGCTTTGGCATTCGCAGCTGGCTGATGTCATATTTAAGGGCGCTCAAAGGTCTTAACCGACTTGCGAGCGCTCTTTTTTTTTTGTTTGAAAGGAGAATACACCCAATGTTAAAGAAAACAATTACTTTTAAAGACTACAATGACGTAGAACATACCCAGGATTTCTACTTCAACATTTCCAGAGCTGAGCTAGTTGAGATGGAGCTTGGCACGAGTGGCGGCTACGCAGAAATGATTAAGCGTGTCGTAGCCAGCAAAGACGCTCCCACCATCATGAATGTGTTCAAGACGTTCATTCTTAAGTCTTATGGTGTCAAGAGTGATGACGGCGTCAGATTTATTAAGTCTGAAGAGCTCACAAAAGCTTTCACGGAGACCGAAGCTTACACCGAGCTGCTTATGGAGCTTTGCACAAAGGCCGATGCGGCAGCCAAGTTTATTACGGCGGTTCTCCCTAAGGAGATTGAGCCTGAAGACCACAAAGAAAAGAGTTTTCCGGCGCCCGCTAACAGCTAGCGAGCGGGGGTGATGGGAAGTGTTACATATCACCATTCCCCCTACGGAACTTTGGGACGAAGAGAATGAGCGGTTCATCAAAGTTAAGAAGGAAACGACCTTGGCGCTCGAACATTCTCTTGTCGCTATTTCAAAATGGGAATCAAAATGGTGCAAACCCTTTCTAGGCAAAGAGGAAAAGACAACAGAACAGGTGATTGACTACATCCGATGCATGACATTAACCCAAAATGTAGACCCGAATGTGTATTTATGCCTTCCGGAAAAGTGTTTAAGAGAGGTTAATGCTTATATTGCCGCTCCTATGACCGCTACGGTCATTCGAGAGTACGGACCAACTAGGATCAATAGAGAAGTTGTTACATCGGAACTAATCTATTATTGGATGGTTGCTTTGAACATTCCTTTTGAGTGTCAAAAGTGGCATCTAAATCGCCTGCTTACTTTGATAAGGATTTGCAACATTAAGAATAGACCCAATGATAAGAGCAATAGACTTTCTAATAGAGAAGTTCTCGAGAGTTACGCAGCTATCAATGCTGCTAGAAAGAAGGCTCTTAATTCTAAAGGGTAAGTTTTAAGAAAGGAGAAGTTATGAAGATTTCAAATTTCTGGTATAAGTTCTTTAAGTATGCTCCGGGCGTACTTGCTTTACTTATCACTTTTGTCGAAACTGTATTCCCGGTTTGGGGTTGCCCTGATAGCGTAATTAAGGTAATTACCGTTACCTTAGCTGGTATTGCGGCCCTTATTACCGGACTTACAAAATTGTCTTCCGACAAGTATTGGAAAGACAAAACTATTGTTAATAGTATAGAGGAAGGAGAATAAGCTATGGCATTTACTAATAGCCCTTTAGCCGACCAAAATCCGGCTTATAGGTCTCCTTTCTATACTCCCGGCAGAACACTTAATGGCGTTACTTACAAAGCCATTGATTGCATTACCCTTCATATGACAGAAGGGCACATCAACATTCCGAATCTTGCGTCATGGTTCCAGAAGCCTTCGGTTAGAGCAAGTTCGAACTACGGCATTGACGACTACGGCAACAGAGGAATGTTTGTTGAGGAGAAAAACACAGCTTGGACTTCTTCAAGTAGCGCAAACGATGTAAGAGCAATTACCGTCGAGATTTCGTCTGATAAGACGGCTCCTTATAGGATTACCGATGCTGCCATTGAGAGCGCCATTGAGCTCTGCATTGACATCTGTCAGCGTAATGGCATCAAGAAGATGTACTGGATTCCTGATAAGGAGTGGGCTCTCAACAAACAGAAGACTCACGCTCCCGGAGAAGGAGTGTTTACAGCACATCGTTGGTTCTACAACAAGCAGTGCCCCGGCGAGTACCTTTACACCAAGATGGCTTACATCTGTGGTCGCGTTAATGCCGCGCTCGGCGCCATTACCATTGGTGAAGAGGTTACCATGAAGGTGACAGACATCAAGGAAGACGGCGTATACGGTGTAATCAGGGGTGGAGCACAGCCTGTTCCGCCTACTCCTCCGACTCCGCCCGAACCGGCTAAGATTGTCGTAGGAAGCAAGGTTACAATCAATCCCGGAGCAAAGTCCGGCGGCATGAACAAGACGTATTATGGCAAGCCGATTTCTTCTCAGTATGCCAACGGCAAGTATGTTGCGACTGTTGTGGAGATCGCGATGCACAACTTTACAGGAAAACAGAATGTAGAAGAAGCAAAACTTGATTACCCGGTTTGGTCTTGGGTGGCAACTTCTTCGCTTATATTGGTTTAGCTCCCAACAATTCAAAATGGAGTTAATTACATGATTAAGGTGAAGCAGAAAGGTAACTTTGATAAGCTTACCAGATACTTTAAGCAAGTTGAGTCAGGTATTAACCCAAGAGATCTTGACAGATTCGGCGACATGGGCGTAGACGCTTTATCGGCAGCTACGCCTGTGGATACCGGAAACACCTCGAAGAGCTGGTATTACGAAATTACTCAGCGTCGGGGTAGAATTACCATATCATTCAAGAATTCCAATGTTGTTAACGGGGTTCCTATTGCCATCATATTACAGTATGGTCATGGAACTCGTGGTGGCGGATACGTTCAGGGAAGAGATTACATCAATCCTGCTATTCAGCCAGTTTTTGACAAAATTGTAGATTCTGCGTGGAAGGAGGTTACTAATCCATGAGCAAAGTGATTGACGAAAAAGTCGTTCAAATGGAGTTTGACAATCAACAGTTTGAGAGCGGCGTCAAAACTAGCTTGAATTCAATCGAAAAGCTTAAGAAGGGCTTGGCGTTTGAAGATGCTACTGATGGATTCAACAACCTCAACAAAGAGTTCTCTAAGGGGTTTAACATGGACCCCCTTATGGGGGCTTTTGACGCGGTAACTGGAAAGATTGACTACTGGAAGGTTGTCGCAATATCGGCAGTTCAGCATGTAACCCATCAGCTTATCAACATGGCCGAGCAGATGGCCAAGTCGTTGACTATTGCCCCTATCAAGGAAGGCTTTAGCGAATACGAGCTTAAGATGGGTTCTGTACAGACCATTATGGCGGGTACCGGCGAAGACCTTGACGTCGTAATGAAAAAGTTGAATGAGTTAAATGCTTACGCGGATAGAACCATTTACTCGTTCTCTGACATGACTTCTAACATCGGTAAATTCACAAACGCCGGCGTTAAGTTGGACACCGCTGTGGCGGCAATTCAGGGTGTAGCTAACGTAGCGGCTCTGTCTGGTGCCAATTCGGCAGAAGCATCCAGAGCAATGTACAACTTCGCTCAGGCTTTGTCGTCTGGTTATGTAAAACTTATCGACTGGAAGTCAATTGAAAACGCTAACATGGCAACTGTTGAGTTCAAACAGCAATTGCTTGAAACAGCAGTAGCTTTAGGCACAGTTAAGAAAAAGGGTGACATGTATGTCTCCACAACGAAGGATGCCAACGGTAAAGTTTCGGCGGCGTTCAATGCTACGAAGATGTTTAACGACTCTTTGTCTGCACAGTGGATGACGACAGACGTGTTAACCAAAACTTTGGCCAAGTACTCCGACGAAACAACCGAGATAGGTAAAAAGGCATACGCAGCAGCACAGGACGTAAAGACTTTCTCACAGTTGATGGACACCCTAAAGGAAGCCGTTGGTTCCGGATGGGCTGAGACTTGGGAAACTGTATTTGGTAACTTCGATGAAGCGAAAGCTCTTTGGACCGAAGTTAGTAATGCCGTCGGCGGTGTTATTGACAGGCAAGCCAAAGCAAGAAACGAACTACTCAAGGGTTGGAAAGAACTTGGCGGAAGAGACGATCTAATTCAGAGTTTCAGGAACATTACCATTGCCATCAGCGAGCTTATTACTCCTGTTAAAGAGGCGTTTAGAGACATATTTCCGCCTATGACTGCTAAGAGATTGGCAGATCTTACAAAGAAACTCAAAGAGTTTACTGAAGCACTTAAAACCGGAAAACTTTTCGGGGAAGACATGAACAAGATCGCAGAGAAGATTCGAAGAACATTCAGAGGATTGTTTGCGATCGTCGATATTTTAAAGCAGGCTTTTGTAGCGGTGTTTGACACGATCAAGCCGTTATTTAGTCTGTTTGGTGACGGCTCCAATAAGCTGTTGGATTTTACAGCCAAGATTGGCGATAACATTTACGAATTCGATAAATGGCTTAAGGAGAATGAGATTTTCCGAAAGGCTCTCGACAAAGTCGTTGATGGTATCAAAGTCGTTATTTTGGTTATTGAAGGACTAATCGTGAAGTTGAATCCGGTATGGGAGTATATTAAAGAAGTTGTTAAGTATATTCAGACCATACCCGACAAGGTCAAAGCCGTTTACGACAAACTTAAAGACACTAAACTCGGTCAGCTTTTCGATGGATTTAAAGATAAGATTGTCGGATTTTTTACTTCTTTGAAAGGCGCAATGGATGGCATCAAGGGCGTAGACACCAGCGGCATAACGTCGTTCGCGGACAAGGTTCGTGCAAAACTTGAGCCTTTGGGTGTTGTTCTTGAGAAGATTAAGGACATATTTAGCGGCTTCTGGGAAGTTCTGAAAGTCATCGGTAAGTTCATCGGCAAAGTTGCAATGTGGATTATCGATGCTCTTGGAGACATCGGAAAGAAGATTGGCGAGTCTGTTAAGAATGCTGACTTCGATACCATATTAGACCTCTTACAGGGCGGTACTTTGGTGGCAGTCGGTCTTAGCATCAAGAAGTTCTTCGACAATCTTAAAGGTGTTGGCGATGGAGCTAGCGGTATTCTCGACAATATTAAGGGTATTCTTGATGGAGCCAGAGGATGCTTTGAGGCTTGGCAGCAGAACATTCAGGCTAAGACATTGCTGACGATTGCAGGCGCTGTTGCTATATTAACAGCATCCCTTATTGCGTTGAGTCTTGTAGATGGCGAAAAACTTGGAACAGGTCTTGCTGCTATGACGGCGGCATTTGGCGAACTAATTGCTTCAATGAAGCTGCTTCAGTCTTCGGCAGGAAGTTCAAAAGGCCTTACCAAGGTAACGACATCTATGATCTTGATGTCGACGGCGGTTCTTATTCTGTCTGCTGCAATGGCTAAAGTTGCAGAACTTGATGGCGATAAGATTTCAACAGGCATTGCTGGTATCACAGCACTTATTGGTGAGCTCACCGCATCGGCAGTCATTATGTCGAAGTTCTCGAAACAGATGACTAAAGGCACAACCGGTCTGATCGCTATGGCTATAGCAATTAGATTGTTAGTAAAGCCGCTTAAAGAGCTTGGCGAGTTAGATAAGAACACCTTACTAAAAGGCACTGCAACGTTGGGCGCGGTAATGGCTGAGATGGCTGTATTTACCAGACTTGCTGGGAAGCTTAAAGTTTCCACCGGCGTTGGTCTTATCGCTGTAGCGACGGCAGTCCTTCTGTTGGGTAAGTCAGTACAGAAATTCGGAGACATGGATACGGTGGTTGTATTCCAAGGTCTTGAAGCAATGGGTATATTACTCGTTGAGCTTGCGGCTTTCACAAAGTTAACCGGTGGTGCAAAGAAGATGGTTTCCATATCCACTGGTATGGTCATTCTTGGCGCTGCAATGCTCATATTTGTAAAAGCAGTTAAGGGCTTCGGAGAGCTTAATGTCGACACAATAGTAAAGGGACTCGCAGCCATGGCCGGGGTTCTCACCGAGATTACTATTGCAATGAAACTTATGCCGAAATCCACCATATTAATTGCCACAGGACTCGTGGAAGTAGGAGCAGCATTGCTTATAATAGGTAGCGCGCTTAAGAACATGGGTTCTATGAGCTGGGAAGAGATTGGTAAAGGTCTTCTCGTTATGGCAGCAGCTCTTACTGAATTGACAATTGCTCTTAATCTCATGAAGGGAACTCTCGGTGCCGCATCGGCTTTGTTGGTGGCATCAGTAGCCATCACCGCGTTGACATTGGCACTCAAGATTCTCGGCGGAATGAAGTGGGAGAGCATAATCAAATCGTTAACCATGCTCGCTGGCGTCTTTACAATTTTAGGCGTGGCGGGTCTTGTTCTTGGCGGTATGACACCTGCTATATTAGGTTTGTCAGCCGCTGTTTTAATTCTTGGCGCTGGTTTACTTGCTATTGGTATCGGCGTTGCCGCATTCTCAGCAGGTATATTAGCATTGGTTGCATCTGGATCGGCTTGTACTCTCATGATTGAGACGTTAATCGGAGCAGTTATTGCGGCAATTCCTAAGATGGCGGCATCTATAGGTAGAGGTCTTGTTGAGATTATTAAGGTCCTTAGCTCTGCGGTTAAGGAAATTGGCGTTCTTATAAGGAATCTTCTTGTTGAAGTAGCACAAATCTTAGTGGACGCTGCTCCTGACCTTATCGGTGCTATATTCTTCATCATAGGCGAGTTGTTGACTCAGCTTGATGAATGTCTACCCGACTTCATCGAGAAAGGATACAGCATCCTTATGTCTATATTAAAGGGCATACGCGATCATGTTGGCGAGATTACCGACGTTGTTGTCGATATTATCGTTGAGATGGCCGATGCTCTTGGACGGAATGCCGGCAAGTTAATTGACTCTGGTATCGACCTCGTATTCGACTTGATCGAAGGATTGGGTCAGGGTATCGAAGATAATGCAGAAAGACTTAGAGATGCGATGTTCTCATTCTGTGAACACCTTTTCAACGCTTTCTGTAAATTCTGGGGTATCCATTCGCCTTCAACCGTAATGGCTGATCAGGGTGGAAACATTGTTCTCGGATTTATTGAGGGACTTTGGGATAATCTGAAAGATGCAATTAAGGCTGTTGTTGACTTCTTTGTTGACATATTTAAGGCTGTCGTTAACGCAGTAAAGAAAGCTTTCGAGGCCGGTAAAGATTTCGTTCTATGGGTTTGCAAGGGCATTTCTGATAAGATAAGTGACGCTAAGAAGAAAGCCAAGGAAGTTGTAGACAAGATTAAGGAAGCAATAACCGAAAAATTCTACGAGATTAAGAAAAAGGGCGGCGAAGTCGTCGACAAAATCGGCGAAGGAATCGTCGGAGCGTGGAACGGTCTCAAGGCTGGTGTTAAATCAACAGCCCGTAAAGCCATTGATGGAATCAAAGACCTGTGGGAAGACATTAAACAGGCAGGTCGCGATTTCATTCAGGGATTCATCGATGGTATTAAGGGCATGGGCGAAAAGGTTTGGGAAGGAGCTAAATGGCTTGGCGGTAAAGCTATAAACGGCATCAAGAAAGCATTGAAGATGAATTCACCTTCTAAAGAAGCAATGTATATTGGCGAATACTTCGATCTGGGCCTCATTAAAGGCTTCGAGGAGTATGCCGATAAAGTGTATGATTCTTCTTCAGATGTTGGTAAGGAAGCCATCGATGGAATGTCCAATGCCATATCTAAGGTTTCGAAAGTCCTTGAGAATGACATGGATTCAGCACCGACAATTCGTCCGGTCGTAGATTTGACGGATGTCAACAGAAGCGTTGAAGAGATGGACGGTATGTTCGCTTCTCAGCGAGCAATCAATCTGTCTGCCAATGCTGGTTATGACATCGACCGCAGAAACGAGAGCTATGCAGAACGGTATAACGACTTCTCAAAGCTCGAGAATCTGCTCAAAGAAGCAATGAACAAACCGAATAATACGATAACTAACACCTTCCATATCGAAGGTGATGGCGACCCTCGGACCATAGCAGAAGAGGTATCTCGTATTCTTCAAAGACAAGTTGAAAGGAGAGAAGCATCATGGGCGTGATAACATTCAATGGTCATACTTCTGCAGAAGTCGGGTTGGAAGTAGAGACTTTTCCGGACTTTGACATGGCGCAGAAAGAATACGATGTTATTCACGTACCTGGCAGGAACGGCGATATTATTATAGATAAGAAGACGTTCAAGAACGTAGCAAGGAAGTACAAAGTTAATGTAGCTGCGGGGTCATCCGGTCTAGACAAGACCATTAGCGCGGTGGTCTCGTGGTTATATTCTGCTTCCGGCTATGCTCGACTCGAAGACACATATGAGCCTGACTATTACAGAATGGCAATGTGTGACAACTTGGGGACGTTTCAGAATCTATTCCATAAAGCCGGGACTGCCACGCTCTCTTTTGACTGCAAACCACAGCGATATTTGAAATCCGGAGAAGCAGCTGTCTCATTCACAGCATCCGGAACGATTGTTAATCCCACAGCATTCGAGTCGTCGCCTTTGATTAAGGTATATTTGACGAACAGACAGAGTGCCAGTGGCGAAATAGTAATCGGCAATCATACATTCACAATTCAGGCAAGCGAAGACACATCAAGCGATGAGTATGTCATCGACGTCGATTGTGAATTACAAGAAGCTATGCACGGACTCCACAACGAGAATTCAAGAGTTATATTTGGTAATGGTAAAGCACCTCGTATTGCTCCTGGAGAGAACGCTGTGGAGTTCTCAACAAGTACTATCTCAAAGATAGAGATTATTCCGAGGTGGTGGACTATATGATTACGTTATTTGATTCGACGGCGACCAATTTTACCACAAACGGTATTGGTCCATTGCCTGACGCTATTTCTTGCACTGTTGTGGAAGAGCGTAATGGCATGTTCGAGTTGGAGATGGTATATCCTATCTCCGGCAAACGTTACGCCGACATCGATTTCCGTACAATCATTTTAGCCAAACCCAATCCTTTTGCAGATCCACAGCCATTTCGTGTATATTCCATCTCAAAGCCGATAGACGGGCGTGTCACGATTAATGCTGAACACATTAGTTATGACATGTCCGGTATGTCGGTGTCTCCATTTTCTGCAGGCAGCGTTCTAACTGCTTTCCAGAACATGAAGAACGCTTCTGTTGGCCCTTGTCCGTTCATATTTTGGACTGACAAGGAGTCTACCGGAAGTATGGAGCTCATTGTACCGTGTACGATGCGTTCTATTCTTGGTGGCATAGAAGGCTCTATTCTTGACGCTTATGGTGGTGAGTATGAGTTTGACAAGTACACAGTCAAGCTCCATAACCATCGTGGTGCCGATAGAGGAGTTAAAATTCGTTATGGCAAAAACTTAACTGATTTGCAGCAGGATGAAAATTGTTCTAATGTCTACACTGCGGTACATCCATATTTTTACTCGGAAGACTACGGTTTAGTCGAGTTACCCGAAAAGATTGTCGGTGTCAACTACGAGGATTTGGACTCTATTCAGGATAGTGAAGACGGAGACCTTTTAGACAGTTCTGACGAGAAGATCTATTCGACTTTCGCAAATGAAGCTGCTTATAGGCGTATTCTTACGCTTGACATGTCTGACCAGTTCGATACCTCAGACGGTCCGCCGTCATATGACGAACTTAGAAACGCCACAATAGACTATATTTTGGCTAATAACGTTGGCGTGCCTGAAGTCTCTTTGACTGTATCATTTGCACAACTTGCTTTGTCAAGCGAGTATGGTGATTTGGCTATATTTGAGGAAGTTCACTTGTGTGATACTCTCAAGATTGAATTCCCTGAATTAGGCGTTGACGCTACAGCCAAATGTATTAAAACTACCTTCGATGCGATTGCAGAACAGTATATTTCACTTGAACTCGGTTCTCCGAGAAACGATTTAGTATCGGCTATTACTGTTCAGTCCAAGCAGATCGAAGAGAAGGTAACAATGACTGCTTTGGAGCAGGCTATCATTGCTGCTACGAATCTTATTACGGGTCAGTCTGGTGGTTATGTGGTACTTAATCCGCCTAATAATCCGAGAGAGATTCTCATCATGGACGAACCCGATATTGGTTCTGCCACGAAGGTTTGGCGTTGGAATAGCGGTGGTCTGGGCTATTCAGATAATGGATACGAAGGACCTTATCGATTGGCTATGACGATGGATGGTGCAATCAATGCTGATTTCATCACAGCTGGTATAATTGATGGAGCGTTAATCAAAGCCGGAAGTGTCGAAACACAGGCCATATCTCAGACATATCGTAACGAGGTTACAAATGAAATCTCAGAGGCTTCTTTAGCCACAGAGCAGGCATTTGTAGCAGCCGATGCATATTTGATGAGTGTCATTCAACAGATGAACAGTCTCGTCGAAAACGACATTGGCATTATTACAAACAATATTTCCTCGCTTCAGCAGACTGTTGCAGCTTTGAGTTTGGCGTTTACGACCGAATCGGCAGGCGGAATCAACAAGATTCTTAACTCGAGTGGTCTGAACGGCGTGTCCGACGATTGGACATATACCGGCTCTGTTACGGCGTCTCAGAATGCCGTTGCAGAAAGCGAAACCACTTCAGGTTCAATGTTTATTCTGTCGAGTAACGCTACGCTTACTCAGGAGATAAACGTTAAGAGAAACAAAGTTTATACGTTTTCATTTGAAGCGTTAAACATCGTCAACGGAAAGAGAGCTTATGTAAGAATCCTTGATGGTTCTGGTAATGTGCTTCATTCTATATTTGATAAGACAGATTCAGATAGCGTATTTGTAGAATACACGAAGACGTTTACTACACCGGGAGATAGCATATTTATCAATGCTTTTGCCGCGGATACTCTATATTTGGCGGATCTCATGCTTGTTGAGGGACCCACTAAAAGTGGATGGACCCCCGCTCCGAATGAGATTTACACAGCAAATGTAAAGATTGACCGTCGTGGTATTAATATTACAAACAGTAATAGCTCTACTCAGACAATCATTGATAACACTCAGTTTGCCGTTAAGCATAGAGGCGATACGGTTCTGACTGTTAACAAAGATTTAACGACACTTCAAAAGACAAACGTTCTTGACGAACTTACTATTGGAAGAGGAAAATTTATACCTGTTACAAACGGGCTTAACTTCGTATTACTCGACTAAGGAGATGACATATGGCTAGCATCACTATAGATACCGCAAAATCAAACGGTAAATATTTAAGGCTTACAGTTACCGAGTCATCTTATAGCACTCGAAATAATACGTCAGTTGTTACATGGACATTACAGTCGCTTTCCGATTATTCCGAACAGGAAGTAAACCATAGCGTATCGGCAGTTACAGTAACGATTAACGGAACACAGGTATATTACAAAGGTTATACAGCAGCTAGTTCTAACGCGTTTCCGGCTAAAAACGGTTCAGTTAGTGGAACTTTAACCGTTAGCCATAACTCCAATGGCGCAAAGACTATAACTTGTAAGTTGGAAGGCGAAGTAGATAGCTGGGTTCCAACTAGTAGAACAAAAGACTTAAAGCTAACTACCTTAGACAGGTCTGCTCCTACCGTGTCGTTCTCAATAGGAAGTTACACCGACAATAAAGTAACTTTCACGGCCAACGTTTCGGCTTCTTGTGACTTGTGGCAGTATTCGTTGAATGACGGTACTTGGACTACTTTCTATTCGACGAACACTTCTACAGCTCAGACATACACAATAACCGGATTAAGTGCCAATACCGAGTATACGCTTAAAGTTAGAGCTCGCAAGTATTCTAACTATGTGTATGGTACGACGAGTAATGTTTCGTTTAAGACTTATGGTGGTTCGCTTATAAACTCTGTAAATACAGTAACGGCAGATGCTTCGACCGTGTCGATTGTGTTTAATGCTACTGTTTACAATAGCGATGTTACGCACGCTCTGGAACTTAAGAATGGGTCTACTACAATTCTTACATTTTCAGGCATTAGCGTAGTAAGCGGCAACAATACCATAACTCTGTCCTCTTCGCAGAGAACGACATTGCTCAATGCCATGTCGACTATTAAGTCGTTCACTGGCACGTTTGTTCTCAGAACTTATGTCGGTTCGACAGAGATTGGAAGCGGTACAAGCCGGACTGCGACTGTCCAGACGACAGCTACCAACTCATCTCCGACCTTCTCAGGGTTTACGTACCAAGATGGCAATTCAACGACCGTAGCCGTTACCGGCAACAATCAGATTTTAATTCAAAATAAGTCAAGTCTGATGATTACTGCTTCAGCAGCTACGGCAAAGAATGGAGCTTCTATATCCAGTTACTCTGTTTCGGCTGGTAGCGTGTCAAAGTCGAGTACTTCGACATCGATTAATGTCGGTTTGATTCCTAACTCAGGAACAGTTCCCGTTACGGTAACGGCGATAGACTCAAGAGGATATTCCAAGTCGGTAACGGTAAATGTTACGGTGTTGGCTTATAATGCAGTCGCCTTTACTCAATACACCGGAAGACGAGAGAACGAGATTGAAAACACTATTCAGGTGGCTATACAGGGTGCTCTTACAGTGCTTACGGTTAGTGGCGTCAACAAGAACACTCTCGTAACTCTTCGTTATAGATATAAGGAAACCAGTTCAAGTAATTGGAGCACTTGGTATAACGTTACAAGTGCAGCTTCTGTTACAAGCTCCGGATTTACCTATAACAACAACTATCTTGTTTCTCTTGATTCTGAGAAGTCTTGGCATATTGAGTTCAACGCATCCGACAAGCTTACAGGCGACACTATTACTCTGACGATTCCTCAGGGTGTTCCGCTCGTCGGTTTTCGTCCGAAGACGGTTATTTGCTATGGCGATTTAGTTAAACATGATTCGGACAAGAATATAGATATTAGTATCGTGTCAGCATTTGAATCATTAGTGCCATACGCAACGGAGATTCCAGCAAATGCAAAACTTAACTCAACCGAATACGTGAATATTGGTAGGTATTTTTGCGCGTCTTATTCAACCGTTATAACATTAACCGATTGCCCGACAGGCGGCGAAGGATTTGTTATGAACGTAAGGAATATAACAAGTGATTATACAGACACTGTAAGTCGAACTTGGATGTATCTTGTGCGTGAAATTGTAACTCTTGGCGGGAATAGATACATACAATACTGTCAGTCTGGCAGTTCTGTATCTTGGACTTTTTCGAATTGGAAAAGAATTGTCACAAACGGAGAAGTGCTTGGAAGCGGTAGAAACTTAAACGATTACGATTACTCGCGAGCTGGAATTTACGAGCTCCAAAGTGGAATGAGTAACGCCCCGCTTAATTGGGGTTGCCTTATTGTTGGTGGTTATGCTGGTTCTCATCAATTAGCATTCAATTATTCAAGCGGAATATTCATCCGCTCCAAAACTGGTTCTCCACTTGCTTGGACGAGGTGGAGACAAGTTGTAACAGATATTGTTGAGAAAGCCACATACTCAAACACATCGGTTAAGCAAGGCGAATGTGTTTGTCGCAGACAGGGAAATGTAATTTGTATTTCTGCTGAAAACGATGCCGTGTCTGTTCCTGCAAACACTTTTACTGATTGGGTTACGATTGGAGAGAGATTTAGACCGAACGAAATCAAGCGAGTACCTCTTGGCAATAATTCGGGTACTACGAGATGGGCAGTTATAAATACAAACGGAAAGGTTCAGTTGTTTTCAAGCACAGCAATAACAAGTGCTACGAACTTTGCGTTTGAAGCTACATATATTGTGGATTAGAAAGGAGAAACGAATGTTTTATTTAGTAGTTGTTCAAAAATCAACAAATGGCAATTCTCAGGCAGTATGGCCGAAAGAAACCCTTGACGAGGCGCTGTCTTCGTTCCATAGCGAACTCGCATATCGTGCCGAGGAAAGACTCTTCACGTCTTGTGCGATTCTCAACGAGAGCGGCAACTTGGTAAGACCGTCTGAATGTTGGGCTCGGCCTGCTGGAACCCCGGAAGAATAGTATATTTATAGGAGGCCTATATGGGCAGAATTACATCTTATCCCGAGACCACTGAGCTCGGTGCTAGCGACATATTTTTAGTGGATGGTTCGAACGGAACTAGGAAGGTGTCTGCTCCCAATGCGGCCTCCGAGTTCGCAAAACTTGATACTGAGTCATATTTGCTCACGGCAAGACTAAACGGTGCTGGTTTTGATGCTGTGAAGCCACCGAGCAACGCCAACTTAAACACAGTAGACTATATTCATCAGGGTAGATACTACTGTGATGACGACGAAGTTGTAGCAACTTACCAAAACTGTCCTACGACTGAACCATTTATGATGGAGGTCATTAGTCCAATTTCTCCGAATGTAGACGATGAAACAACAGGCGTTTGGGTCTATAGACTTCGCAAGCTTTTGGCAATAAGTGGACGCATATTTATTCAATACGTTTACTCTCAGGATACCGCAGGCATTTTTACATATGGTTACTGGGACGAAGTCGTTACATCTGCGAGCGATAATTTGATGCGACCTGAGATGATTATCATGGATCATATAACCACAATCGGTGGCGACTTTGAAAGTATCGGGAACTGGATTCGTGCCAACTTTGTTCCTAATCGAGTAATCAATGTCAAAGTCACCCCGACAAGTTCAGGTTATTTTGGAACTGCCAGCTTCGAAATTCGAGCGCTGTTAGTAACGACTGGACATTATGGATGGGCCACTTTACAAAGTGACAATTCGAACATCGTTGTGTTCGGACGGTTATCTAATGACGTGTGGTCTTGGTTTACACCACAGTTGGTTGACGTATCAAGCGGCAGTAAAAACAATCTGGTGTATTCCAACAGCTATAACCAAAGCGCTAATGCTTGGATTGACACTATACAGCACACAATACCGGTATCTGGGTTATATTCCATCCATACGACGTTCTCAGCCGCTTCTCCAAATCATCCGCTTGGAATCGCTTTATGCAGTATAGACGCGAATGACAAGTTAACTATTTACGGCGTAAACGAAAGAACCAACAATACAGAGGGCTCTCTTGGTTTGTCCAAACAGTTGTTGACTTTGTCGCTCTCCGAAACGCTATATTTGGAAGCGGGAACCACTATCCAAATTCGTACGAAGGCCGCAACGGCTGCCGCCGGAACTGTTAGTATTAGAATTAATCATATTGGATAGGGGGGGGGGCGATACCGATGGAAGAATGGTTTCAGATGTTAGTAATGATCGTGACTTCAGCGCTCGCCTCTTCTGGTCTCTGGACGTATATTACACGAAGAGCTGACCGTAAGGACGTTAAGACTGAAATGCTTATAGGATTGGCGCACGACCGCATTCTATATTTAGGCATGGTCTATATCGAGCGTGGCTATATTACTCAGGACGAGTATGAAAACCTACATGATTATTTGTACGCACCTTATGAAAAGCTGGGCGGTAATGGCTCAGCAAAGCGGGTTATGGAAGAAGTGAATCGCCTTCCTATAAGAAAGTACAAAGATTCAATAGAAGTCAAGGAGAAGTAGTTTATTCCTTGATTATTCCTACATGTGTGTACAGAAAACCCTTATTCTAAGTGTATTTTAGGTTTCTGTTATGGAAAACAACTCTCATCGGCGAGTGGCCGTCAAAGCTTATAGAATAAGGATTTTTGAACGCGGTTAGAAGTAGTTAATAGCGAGTAAATGTATGTAACTCGTACATTATTCCTATACTACTTCTACACCGCGACTCCTACACATTACTTTATTTTTTGCATTTCTGCTTGAAACCAAGACAAGTCTCTCTGTGTGTAGACCTGTTCGGTAATGTCTGTGATGTGATGACCTACAAAATACTTGATTGTGTACTCATCCACGCCATATTTCTTAGCAAGGGTGACAAAGTGTTTACGACCGTCATGTGGTCTGTGCTTTGGATCCAACTCAAGTGCGGTCACTATATTTCCAAACAACTTGGCATACTGAGAATACTTAAGCGGTTTGTCTGTCTTAGAGAACAAATACCGGCTACCGGTTTTAACCGATGAGTTATATTCTCTCAGGACCAAGTCTCGTATCTTTGGATGAATCGGTACAACTCTATCTCTACCGGCATCAGTCTTCATACCACCTTTGAAAGTCCAATTCTCAAGGTCTATATTCTCTATTTCAAGAAAACTTAACTCCTGCGGTCTCCAACCGGAATAGCATTGAATTAACACCGCATCCACAAAGTCCACAGAGTCAGCATGACTCCAAAGTTTCTCCATTTCTTCATCTGAGAAGACCATATGTGAATTCTTAACTGTCATGGCGTCTTTAACTATGTCTTTTGAGATGTTGAACTGGCGAGACACATTACGGTCCACTAATTCGTATTCTACCGCGTAATCTAACATAGCATTAAATGTAGACTTAATACGGGTTTGTACGAATGGCTTACCATTCATATTTGCGATTAGGTCTTTAATGTGGTGGCCTCTCAAATCTTTAACTCTCATCTTATGCACGCTCGAACACATATTCCAAGTCTGTGTGATGAATAGGGCAGTCTGTCTGGTAACGTTCTCAAAGTGCTTTTCAGACCATTTTTCATACAGCTCTTGCAAAGTGATACCAGGAGCTAAGTCATGCGGGTTACGATTATATTCTACGAGGGCTGCGTACGCATCATTGTAGGTAGCGAAGTAAGACTCCGGTTTGAGCGGCTTACAAATAGGTCTACCGACACTATTTTTCCCGACTGTTACCATGGCTCGGTACGGCTTTCTTAAGTTATGACCTTTAATTTCGCTGATCTGACCAAAGCCGTTTGGCAGACGTCTACGTTTGATTGAGGTCCGTTTGTGAGGTATATTCTTCTTCATCGGGTAACCGCAATGAGGACAAGTAGATGCTCTGTCACTTACTTGCAGTCCACATTCAGGACAAAGTGTTAGCATAGGCATATTCTCCTTTCTGTACACATCATAACAAAATGTAGGAACGGTTGTCAACTCCTACATACTATTTTCGTTTTTTGCCGAGGAAGTCCCACTTTACTATAAATCCCGGTAAAATTGCAGTCTTATATTTCGGCTGTAAGTATCCTAGAATAGCGGTTGAAAGGAGGTACTAGCAATGGAATTTAGTTCAGGATCAGTACCAATCGCAGTAGCAGCACGAGTCTATGGTAAGGACGCTTCATGGGTTAGAGCAGGAATCATATCCGGGTGGTTACCAATAGGTCGTGCCACACGCAACGGCAAGCTTGTAACAAGTATTAAGGAGGTTAGCAGTCTATATGGAAGGATTAACTTCTACATCTCGCCAAAGCTGCTATACGAGGACACAGGTTATATTTGGAAAGGAGAAAAGAGATGACCACAACCATCCGACCGGAATTGTCAGAACGCAATAAGTATTGGATTGAGAAGCATCGGTATTACGAACTTAAGCACTTCTGTTTGCAGTATCCTATGTGGAAAAAGGCGTTGAGTTATATTTTGGCAATACATTCAAGGTCTATTAATCTACCGACTCAAAAATCTCAGACAAGTTTAACCGAGCAGCATGCCATCGAGAGGCTATATTTTACTAATAGGATTGAGATGGTAGAAAGGGTGGCAGCAGCTACTGACAAGATGCTAGGGAGCTATATTTTACAGGCTGTTACAGAAGGTTGTTCGTATGACGTTCTTAAGCTAAGATACGATATTCCATGTTGCAAAGATAGTTACTACGAATTGTACAGACGGTTTTTCTGGCTACTTGACAAGGAGAGACAATAGTGCGCGAATTTTACACCTCATATTATGGAAAGGAGGTATAAAGTTATGAAAAAGAGTTTACCAGAACACATAGCTATCATGAGATTTAAATGGCATGCAAACATGATCGATGTGGTGAACGCGGCTAATCAGCTGCATTTACTAAGCGATGATAAAGCAGAAAGATTTAATAGAAATCATGTAATGATTATGGTTACTGATATTATTCCCCGAATTGACAAAAGATACCTTCGGGAAATGTCTGACAAAATCAGAAAGGAGAGAGGAGAGCTCTAACAAGGGCTCTTTCTTTTTGTTTTCCAGTACGCAGGTGACTGAAACAAATGTTAAATTCGTATTTGAAAAAATTCCCGGGTTGGAAATTTGATAAAACAGTTTAGAAAGGAGGAAGACCCATGGCATATTTCTTTATCGGCGATATTATTGGTCTAATTATTGGAGCAATCATCGGCTTCATATTTGGAGCCACAAGAAAGCAGCCAACAAGTGGGACCTTAAGGATTGACAATTCTGATCCGTCCGAGAGTCCGTATTTGTTTGTTGAGCTTAAAGGCGATCCATTGGCTCTAAAAGAGCTACCATATGTGACATTTGAAGTCAACGCAGAAAACTACGTTCCGCGAGATTAACAATGACTATTATGGGAAAGACCCAAAAATTTTACATTTGAAAGGAGATTTGAAATGAACGAAAATCAGGAAAAGTTGGATCAGGAGATTGCGAGACAACTCGAAATCTTGGAGAACCTTTCACCAAGTGATGGTGAGAAGTATGAATTGGCAGTAGATAGTCTGGCCAAATTGTACAAATTGAGGATTGAAGAAGAGAAGAACGAACGAGAAGAGGCAATGGAGCAGGATAAAGTCGCTCTTGAGACAGAAAAATGTAAGAACGACATTATTGAGAAAGTTGCAGAAGCTAGGGATCGCAAGTTCGATAGATGGCTTCACTTCGGTTTGGATGCGGCAGGTATCGTTGTACCGATTATATTCTACAACATTTGGATGAATAAGGGCTTCAGATTTGAGAAGGACGGAACCTTCACGAGCACAACATTCAAGAATTTGTTCCATTTATTTAAACCTACGAAGAAACAATGATTGAGTAAACCCGGAACGAGGACACATTTAACAAGGTGTCTTCGTTTTTGCATTTTTTGTAAATCCTCTTTACTATTTGACAAAAATGTGTTATTACAGAAGTAGGAACACAACCTAATAGAAAGGAGATTTACGATTATGTCTAAATTCTTTAATGAAAAGCTGATTAAAGCGTTGTTCACACGTAACTATATTTGCCCTCGATGTGGCGGTAAGATGGAATTTGAAGACGAATTCGGAGACACACTCATATGCACAGTATGCAACGAGGACGTGGCTTTAGAGAACTACGGCGCGGATCAGTACGAGAATCTATATCCTACATACGAGGAACAATTCGGAGACGAGGACGATGAAGAGGATGAGGATGAATGAGGTTCTATTACGAGAAGCCTGCAATTTATTCAACAATGTACGGAGAGAGTTATATTTGTAACCACCCTGTTTACAGCCGGTGCACGCTATTTAGGATAGGTTCAAAGGGGCTTGCGGTCATACAGCAGCGTTACGACCATATTTCAAAGCATACGTGGTGGGGAGAGATTGACCCATGGCTCACAGACCGGTTATATTTGCATCCGAGATTCTTGGAATACTTTAAAGAGCACGCTAACGAGGGTACGGACGGGTTATATTCTACAGTAACAATCAGACAAATCATGTGGGGGCTAAAGATGAAACCGCTACCTAAGGAATCTTGGGAGACAGTCTTTGATCATGGTCATATTTAAGCGTTAAGTGCGCGACTCCTACATCTCCTATTATGGAAAAACCACCATACGAAAGGAGATAAGGAGATGGATGAAATGAGAATTAGAACTGGGTTAATGAAGAGCCTAGTGGGCAAAATAGTAGCCAAAAAGATTAAGAAAGCTACAGGTTATAAGGTCAAGATTGACTTGCATGACCTGCAAGTAACTGTTATCGATGGCGTAGCTCACATAACACTTAACGTTGACGCAGAAATGAATAACGTCGAATTTAAGAAATTAATACATGGTTTGACCGAAGAGGAGGAGTCCTAACAAGGGCTCTTTCTTTTTTGTCTTCGCGCCGAAAACACATTCTATTGTGGAAGAAAGGAGGCGAAAAGCCATGAGTGAAATGTTATACAAAGTAAACTTTATTTTTAGTAAGGAGTTGTCGTACTTCATTAAGACGATGGTCAGCAATGAATACGTACGGGTCAGAAACTATGCTTGTAATGTACTTGATCCGCATTACGAGGAATGGAATGCACAATTTGATGTTGAGACACATGAGATCTATAAGGATGAAGATCGTTCGGAGGGTCAATGTGGTAAAGCATATTTGGATTTCATTACCAAAAAGATGCGAGAAGTATTGAAGCAGGTTAATAGCAAAAACCTGTCGAGTCTTGTTGAGCTTGATGTCGATGAAGAGGCAAACATTATCGGAAGATGTAAGTTTGATAGAGACATTACAGTAGCGGCATATTTAGTTCCTATCATCGAGGAGAGAGCCTAACAAGGGCTCTTTCTTTTTCTCCGCGAAAATTACACATTCTATAATGGAAGAACGGAATGGCAGTCCGTGGGTTCGATTCCCACACGTTCTTCTTTTATTTGCATTTTTAACACACCCTAAAACTTTTATTTTTGAAAGGAGAACTATTATGAAAAAACAAAACATTGCAGAAGAAGTAATCGATTGCTGTATCGAGCAGGACTTCAACCCAGACATTGTTCTAGATGGAGTGCGTGAAACATACGAGGTCGGTTTACGTGAGGGATTTTTCAAAGGCTTCACTGTCGGGTTTGGTCTTTGGTTTGTAAGCCTTAGCACTATTGCTATTGCTATTAAAATCGCCAATAAGCGTAAGAAGAATGAAAAGGAGCCCTTAGTCATCGACATTGACGACCCGAAAGATCCTAAAAAGGGGATTCACAAATACTTATATAAAGAGGAGGTCTAACATGAATAAAGTTGATGCAAAGTTTGGAAGATACCCTTGGGGTGTAGAATTGGTAGATAGATCTAACTTGAACTGCATCAAAGACTATCATGACTATGAGCTTTATTACGTTTATGGTCATATTTTAGTTTTTAGACATGATGGGTCTTTTGTGTTTTCTGCAGACACGGTTGAGGAAGCAGAACGAGGCATAGACGTTGGCAAAGGTAGTCTATATTTATGAGAGAAAAGGAGATGGAATAGAATGACAAATGAATACGCAATGCAGGTTTTACGGGAAATGATACCGAAATTCGCCCGTGCCAACACAGATGTAAAGAAGTTGACCGCAATCAATCTGGCGATTAAGGCGCTTGATCAGCAGAGTACGAGCGAGGACAATTCAGCGGCTGAAGTTGATAAGTTGGTGGCAGAACGAAAAAGGACTCTTGCTTATGAAATTTGCAAGAAGTCCAAAGAGTTTGGTAAGCTTATTCACCAATGGACTACGCTGTTTCCGGACGAAATCACGCCATCAGATTATTACAGAAAAGAGATTGGTCAGTACGATATTTTGAATAAGATGGAGGTATAAAGATGAAAGACCTGTATAAAGTTATGAAAACTATTATATCTCCGGTATCAATGGAAAAGACGAGTTTGTGCACCACAGACAAATTCGAAACGGCACAGTTTTGGCTTCTTAATAGCCATGCTAAGGACTTAAAGATTTACGAAGGTCGTCCGTTTTACAGAACGAAATGGGCATATATAGTTAAGCCCGACAAATACACCACGATTTGCGTGGAGATTGAGAAGGAGTAAAAGCATGAATGGACCAAGAGTAAAGTATGTACCAGTTGATGTTATTAAAGAGTACTTTAAGCGGTATTCGTATATTATTCCAGATTTTGATGACCTGGTGGAGAAGTTTGGGGTTGATGTTATTCGGTATAAAAACACGATAATTGTTAGTGACCAAGAGATGCGTTCAGTTAAAAACAGCACCGACTGGATGAATGTAACAGATTATGTAAAAGAGGCTGTCGCAAGCAACCTTGAAGAAACTATATTAAAACATTTAAAATGTACAAGTAAACTGCATTATATGGAGACGTGTAGAACTGAATACCGTTATGACATCATGATCGGTGAGATCCCGAAATGGCAGCAGGAAGGAGAAGAAGATGCCAGTAAGTTGTAAATGTATCCTTGACAGAATGGTCTTTAAGGGCGCTATGACCGAGGAAGAGCGAGATAAGCTTCTGCGGAATCTAAAAGGAACCGTATGGCATAAATATCCCGATGAAAAGCCGCCGGAGAGTACAGAGTACAACGTAACTCTCAAAAATACTAAATGTACATCGTCAGCTTATTACTTCACAGAAGATGACACGTGGTACGGCGGTAACGACCTTTATGTACCGAATGCTTGTATAAAAGCATGGGCAGAGTTACCGGAACCGTATGAGGAAGGAGACACAATGACGATTGAAGGAGCAATAGCAGATTTACAGAATTTGATTGATAGCGAAGGCATCCCTTTTTGGGCAAAGCCGAGTTTGCAGAAGGTTAAGGAAACCGTCGAAATGGAGAGAAGAGCACATGGTAACAAAAACGATGTAATTATTGTACAGCTTGACACTGTAATGCCGGTACAAAGGGCTGCGGCCTTTAGAAAGGATTTACTTGATCAAATGAAGGAGGGCGTAGTTATTATTCCGCCTTGGGCACATGTGGAGTACGTCGGAGATGAATGTGAGATAGAAATCAAAGAGATGGAGGAGCATAATGAAAAAACGGATTAAGGCGCATATTCGAAAGAAATGTCGCAAGTGCGGAACGCTCCTCGTCAACAAGCCTGAGTACGGTGCGGTATGTCCGAGGTGCGGATGGAGCAGAGGTTGGTATACAGTTATTGACGAAACAGATTGCATTGGTAACATAAAGCCTGTTGTGCTTGGAACGGAAGGGAGTGAATATAATGGATAAAGAAATCCTTGAAGAAATGACTAAAGAGGAATTGTTTGAATTAATCGGGAGACAAGAGCAGGTGATCAATAGTCTCGATCAGCAAAGATATGATTCAAACGCTGTTATTGAGCATCTTGTAACGACAACAGAAAACATGAGAAACCTTCGTTATCATGATGCCGAACGCAATAATGACCAAGAGTATCTGGATAATTACATTAGAGATATGTATAAGAAATACCCAGTATGGCTTGTGTCCGCCGACTACCCGGAAAAGAGTGGAGAAACAAATGAAGATGTCGATGCGCTCATATTTAAGAAAGATCGCGAAGTAGAGATCAAAGAAATCCTTCAGACTCTGGAGAAACTCTATAACGATTTCACAATGAGACCAGATGAGTGCAAGGCGCTTGACTTTGCTATTAACTTTATAAAGGAGACTAGGCAGCAACAGACATGTGTTAAGGAAGGAGAAGAGTAATGGCACAAGCGTATAGATGCGACAGATGCAAGACATATTTTGTTAAGGACGAGGAGTACCATCAGGAAGATGGGGAATTGTTTGCTTCCGGAACAAAGTTAAAGTTATATCCGTACAATAATAAGACATGCTTGAGACGGGACTTCGATTTATGCCCAGATTGCCAAGAAGAGCTTCAAACCTGGTTTTATGACATTGATGCGACCCGGGAGAGAGACCCTAACGCTTTCGTTATATCGGAGTTATTAAAAGAACTCCAAACGGCTCAGAACAATCTTATTCGAGTGCAGAAAGAATCGGCAAAAATGGCAGAACAACTCGTGCAGGAAGGAGAAGACCAATGACAAAATTTAAGAAAGCATTGCCGGTTATATTATCGGCAGTTGGGTCACTTGGAGTGGTCGCTACGGCTATATCTGCAGTAAAGCAGACGCCCAAAGCGATGAGACTAATTAACCGATACGCTTCAGACAACGACAAAAAGGTTGAGGATTTGACGTTTACAGAAGGCGCCAAAGTTGTATGGAAAAGTTATATTCCGACGGTGGTACTTGGTGCCGGCACGATTGCTTGTATAATCGGTTCTTCCGTGCTTAGCAGAAAGCAGCAGGCGGCTCTCATTGGTGCATATTCTGTTTTAAGAAAGAATGGCGAGGACTATGTCCACAAAGTCAAAGAGCATTACGGAGAAGAGGCTCACAAGCAGATTCTTGCCGAGTTGGCAGCAGAGCAGGTTGACCCCGAGCACGTAATCTATGCTCCGTCATATTTTGAAAATAGTGCGATTGACGTAATGCCTTCGGACGAAAAGCCTGTAATGTTCTACGATGCTATCGGAAAGCGATATTTCGAGTCCACGATTTCAAAGGTGTTGCTTGCTCAGTATCATCTGAATCGTAATTTCACGCTCGGAATGATACCGTCTCTTAATGAATTCTATGAATTACTCGGATTGGACCGCACCGATTATGGTGAAACGGTTGGCTGGACTAATGCGAACGGCGATTATTACTGGATAGACTTCAATCTATATTCCAAAACCGTTAAAGACGGAATCCCGGTATACGTAATTGAACCGGTATTCTGGCCTACAGAGGAGTATTTAGAGGACTTGTGATTAACTCCGCGAAAATTACAAGTCATATTATGGAAAGGAGGTCACTTTTATGGGTACTGGATTAATTAAAGGAATCGGCTTAGCCGCAACTTTAGTTGGTTTCGGAATGGATTTCGTAACCGATTGGGTTGAAGACAAGAAGATGGACGAAAAGATTGAAAAAGCAGTCGAAGAGAAGTTGGCTGAAAAAGAGAAAAAGGAGAAAGAAGAGGATGAGCTCTAACAAGGGCTCGTTCTTTTTGTTTTGAGCTATGAGTGAGAAAGAAGAACGAATGGTGGCTGCTATTCTCGAGTATAAAGCGAGCTTAGCAGAGCCGGTTACAGCGTATCCGCAGACACATTTCACACAGTCTTCTTATTCTCATTGGGCGGTAGACGAAATCCTAATGTATATTTTCGTCCATTTAAAGTTAACGCCTATTCAGGCAGTAGAGAGGTTTCGTGCGAAGATGAATTCCTACTCTACAATGCAAAAAGACGGTAGTAGAAATACCGAAGCTAATTGCATATTTTCTATTGCATACGATGTAGCGACAGATATTCTTGACATCTTGATCGCTATGGAGTAAATAAACCCCCAATTTGAAAGGAGAACGCACGATGAGTAAAGTATCTATATTTGCTCAGAAATTCAAAGACAAGGCACTCGAGAAGAGCCCGGAGATCCTTATAGGTATGGGCATCACGGGATTTTTCACAAGTATGGTGCTGGCAATTAAGGCTACACCCAAAGCTATGAAACTTCTCGAAGAAGAGAAGAACAAAAAGGGTAGGAGCCTTACGGCCAAGGAAGTCATTAAGACAACTTGGAAGTGTTATATTCCTGCTGCTGTGACCGGAGTAGCATCGTCAGCATGCATTATTGGTGCGGACGCTGTTCATACGAAGCGTAATGCAGCATTGGCAGCAGCATATTCTCTGTCCGAGGCAACTCTCAAGAGTTACCAGTCGAAAGTCATCGAGACCATCGGAGAGAAGAAAGAGAAGATAATTGAGGAGAGCGTTGCCAAGGAGAAGATGGATTCTAACCCGATTAAACCGAGTACAGAAGTGTATGTGACTGGTAACGGGGAGAATTTGTGTTATGACTCAGTGTCCGGACGATATTTTAAGTCTGACATCGAGAAGATTCGCAAAGCAGAGAACTACTTGAACAAGCAGATGCGAAGCTTCATGTATATTTCTCTTAACGAGTTTTACGATGAGATTGGACTGCCTCATATCTCAATTGGCGACGACCTTGGTTGGAACATTGACAAGGATTATATTGAGATTAAGTACGCTGCTCAAATAGCAGAAAACGGGCAGCCGTGCATCGTACTCGACTATCTGGTAGCGCCCAGATACGATTATCGCGACCTCCATTAAATTGGGGGTACGCGAAATTTACACAGTCTTTAATGGAAAGAATTCCACCCTAACAAAATATTAAAAATCGAAAGGAGATTAAAACAATGGGTGACAACATTTTAGAGAACACTGAGGTTATCGAAGAGGTAGCAGAGGTTGGTATCAAGAATACCGGCAAGAAGATTGCAAAGTACGGCTTGATCGGCGGTGCGGTGGCAGCCGTGGTCTATGGGACTGCGAGGTTTATCGTAAAGCCTTTGATCAAGAAGCACAGAGATAAGAAGGCTGGCATTGTTGATGGCGAAGCTGCTGTCATCGATGAAGACGAAGAGAAAGAAATGGAGAACTTGGAGTTTGTTGAAGACGAAAAGTAATATTTAAGGGAGTTCTTAAAAGGGAGAGTCCTAACAAGGGCTCTTTCTTTTTGTTTTGGCTTGGAAAGGAGGCATTTTATGAACCGATATTCTTATGAAGGACCTGTTATGGTGTTCAATCGCTGTGTTCAGGATATTTGGAAGGGCGAGACATTCGCCGAAAGTGAGGCTAAAGCAAGGTCTAACTTGGCATACCAGTGGAAAAAGGCTCACAACAGAGAGCGCGGTAGTAAAGTCTCCCTTCCTGGCAAAGTAAATCTTATGCAATAGGAGGATATTTTACTGTGGAAGAGTACACATCTAATTCCCACAAGTCTAGAGAGGCTATCGAAGACAAAACTCTGCCCGAAAAGAAGGTAGAAGCAGTTGTCTCTGCGCCTGTGAAGACTAAAAAGAGAGGTGGCTTTCGCAAGTTTACGGACGTCATCGTTGCTGAAGACGCTGCAAACGTGAAGTCTTATATTTTTACGGACGTGTTAATCCCGGCTATTAAGAAGGCGATTTCGGACATATTCTCGAATGGTATTGACATGCTCTTGTACGGAGAACCCGGACGCTCCAAGAGGGGTAACGCGGCGTCGAAAATCTCATATCGTAGCTACTATGATCGGAGAGATGACAGACGTGACGACTATCGTGAAGGAGTCTCTGTAAGGAATCCGTTTGACTATGACGACATTATATTTGACAGTCGTGGAGATGCGGAAATCGTTCTCAATACGATGGAAGCACTGATTGATCAGTATGGTGTAGCAAGCGTAGGAGATTTGTACGATTTGGCAAATATCTCTACGACGAACTACACAGTTAATAAGTACGGTTGGACGAACATTCGTACCGCTCAGGTAATCAGAAGCAGAGACGGATATTTGCTCAAGATGCCTAAGGCAATGCCGATTAATTAGGAGGAGCGCAATGGCAGACAATGTTAACCATCCGGCACACTACAAGTCGGCATCGGGACTTGAGGCGATTGACGTTATTGATGCGTTCACAGAGGACCTTGTCGGAGCAGAAGCAGTATGTACTTCGCAGGTTCTCAAATACACGCTTCGTTGGAAGCACAAGAACGGTCTTGAAGATTTAAGGAAAGCAGAGTGGTATTTGAACCGCTTAATCAAGAATCTTGAAAGGAGAAATAGTAATGAAGAAGTTTGCGCTGTTGAGTAAGGGTAAAGGACTTGCAAAGAAGGTTATATTCTCTGCTAAGAAGCATAGTCCTGAAATTTTGATGGTGACCGGTGTTGTTGGCACCGTTGCCAGTACGATTATGGCTTGTAGAGCCACTTTGAAAGTCAACGATATTTTGGACGAGACAAAAGAGAATCTCGATAAGATTCACGATTGTGCAAGTAACCCGAAGCTTGCTGAGAAGTACACGGAGCATGATGCGAAGAAAGACACGGCTATTGTGTATGTTCAGACGGGTCTTAAGTTTGTGAAGCTGTATGCGCCGGCAATCACCCTTGGCGTGCTGTCGATTGGAAGTATGGTAGCAAGCAATCATATTCTCAGAAAGCGTAACGCAGCTATGGCAGCAGCTTATGCAACTCTCGATTCCGCATTCAAGACATATCGCGGACGTGTTGTTGAGAGATTTGGTGAAGAAGTTGACAAGGAACTTAAGTACGGTGTTAAAGCCGTAGAAGTAAAGGAAAAAGAAGAGGGTGAAGACGGTAAGACTAAGACCGTTAAAAAGACTCTCAATGTTGTGGACCCTAATGACCCGAGCACTTTCAACGAGTATACTCGTATATTTGGACCCGGCAACCCGATTTGGCAGAAGGACCATATGTACAATCTGATGTTCCTGAGAGCACAGCAGTCATATTTCAACGACAAGCTCAGAGTTGATGGCATGGTATTCCTTAACGATGTGTATAAGGCTCTTGGTATCCCGATTTCTAAGGCCGGTCAGTATGTTGGTTGGGTTTATGACCCGAAGAACGAGAACGCTCAGGGCGACAACTACATCGACTTCGGTATCTATGAAGCATATGTTCCTTCCGATACGGTTGAAGGTAAGTTCGATAAGACGATTGTTCTCGACTTTAACGTAGATGGCAATATTCTTGCCAACATGTAATGGAGGTTATTATGGGTAATAAGTTCTCAAGCGCTGTCATATTTGTGGCAGGCGCTGCCGTTGGTTCTCTCGTAACTTGGAGAGTACTCAAGGCAAAGTATGAAAAGTTGACAGAGGAAGAAATTGAATCTGTCAAGGAAGCATTTTCGAAAAAAATCCCGGTGGTGAAAACTGAGGAAACAAAACCAAACGACCTTGCAGACAAGGCAACCCATAAGCCAGATATTATGACTTATGCAAACGAATTGAAGAAGCATGGTTATGTTGACTATTCCGGTAGTCAGGACACAGACGAAGTAGAAGAGGACAACGATGACGAATTTGGTCCGGTGGTTATATCTCCGGATCAGTTCGGTGAAGACAACGGATTTTCCAAAATCTCGTTTACATATTATGCGGACGGCGTTCTTGCAGATGATGTAGACGAAGAGATTGATGACATCGACAGTATGATTGGGTTGGACTCACTTGACCATTTCGGCGAGTACGAGGAAGACGCTCTGTATGTCAGAGATGCTGAAAAGCACTGCGACTATGAGATTCTCAAGGATCTAAGGACTTATGCAGATGTAGTAGGTGAGAAGCCGTATCTTCGTCGTCAGACGGAGGAGTAATGACAAAGGAAGAGATGCGTAAGCGATATTTCGATTGGATGTGCGATTTGGTGTATAACCCGCGATATTTCAAACGAGTATCTTATAGCAAGTTGTTTGAACTTCTTGCCAATACAGAGTTTGTCTATATTCTTGACATGGACGGTAACCGGTTTGAAGACGGTATTAGTCTGAGGTATCGGTTTGGCTACGAGTGTAACATCGACCAGAGGAGCGTTGCATTATATTTAGACAACGAACCTTGTAGTGTGCTTGAGATGCTTGTAGCCTTGTCTCTCCGTTGTGAAGAGCATATTATGGACGATCCAGAAGTGGGTAACAGGACCGGTCAGTGGTTTTGGAACATGATTGTGACACTCGGTCTTGGGCCCATGACAGACGAGAAGTTCGACGAAGAAAAAGCAAGCGATATTTTAACAACGTTTTTGAACAGGCAGTATGCCCCAGACGGAGAAGGCGGTTTGTTTAGAATCCAGAACTGTCCTGTAGATCTTAGAGAAATCGAGATCTGGTATCAGATGATGTGGTACCTCAATGGGGTTTAACACGAAAGGAGAAACAACATGGATGAAGTACATGTAATTGGTCATATTTTTGGACAGCTTGAAAACCAGGACAATGCGATTCGTCATATTTTCAAGTCGATGAAGAGAATGCAGAAAGTCGACAAGAGAATGGGTGTTGTGACCGGCATTGTGTTTGGATGCTTATATATTATGGATCGCAAGGTTCGTGAAACTAATCACAAGATTGATATTCTCTACAGAAAGATTAAGAAGTTAGAAGAAAAAGACCAGGAGGAGTAAATTTCGATGGTTGACTTTCTCATGATTTCAACACGTCCTACGAAGCGTGGTGTAATAGAAATCTATCCGAAGTTTATCATCAAGAAAAGCTCCGATCTAATGATCCGAGGCGGGGATTTTTATGCTATATGGCTTGAAGAGAAGGGTTTGTGGTCTACTGACGAGCAAGATGCGTTGCAACTCATAGACCGTGAACTTGACAAGTACGCAGAAGAAAACCGTTCCCGCTTGGATTCAAACATTAGAGTAATGCATCTTTGGGACGCAGAAACTCGAATGATTGAGCAGTGGCATCGATATTGTCAGAAAGACATGCGAGATAACTTCCACATGCTTGACGAGAAACTCATATTTTCCAACATGGAGACAAACAAGAAAGACTATGCGAGCAAGCGCTTGTCATATCCTCTCGAGACTGGAGACCTTACTGCGTACGACCATCTTATGTCTACGTTATATTCTGAGGAAGAGCGTAGAAAGATTGAATGGGCGATTGGTTCGATTGTTTCTGGAGACTCGAAGAAAATTCAGAAGTTTCTTGTCTTGTATGGTGCTGCGGGAACTGGTAAGTCAACGGTTCTCAACATCATTCAGCAGTTGTTCGAAGGATATTACTCGGTGTTTGACGCAAAGAGTCTCGGTTCATCTAACAACTCTTTTGCATTAGAGGCATTTAAAGGTAATCCTCTGGTTGCTATTCAGCATGATGGTGACTTGTCAAGAATCGAGGACAATACCAGATTGAATAGTTTAGTATCTCACGAATTGATGACGGTTAACGAAAAGTTCAAATCGACATATTCTAACCGGTTTAAGTGTTTCTTATTCATGGGTACAAACAAACCGGTAAAGATTACGGACGCTAAGTCTGGTTTGATCCGAAGATTGATTGACGTTTCTCCTTCCGGTGAGAAGCTCGATCCGAAGGATTACAAAAAGACAGTAAAGCAAATCGGATTTGAATTGGGGGCAATTGCTCAGCATTGTAAGGATGTATATTTGGAAGACACTGGTGCGTACGACGACTATATTCCTATGACAATGTTGGGGGCTTCGAACGATTTCTACAACTTCATCATTGATTCGTATCACGTGTTTAAAAAAGAAGATGGTACGTCATTGCAGACGGCTTGGACAATGTATACCGCATATTGTCAGGAAGCAAAAGTCACATATCCATTCTCACAGCGCATATTTAAAGAAGAGTTGAAAAACTACTTCCGAGATTACAAAGACAGGTTCAACCTTGACGATGGCAAGAGAGTACGCAGTTACTACTCAGGATTCCGCACCGAAAAGTTTGAAGACCACACTGTTAAGAAAGAGACAAAACCGAAAACCAAAGAGTGGCTCATATTTGAGGAGCAGGAATCTATATTTGACAAAGAGTGTAAGGACTGCCTTGCTCAGTATGCCTCATCTAAAGAGACACCTTCAAAGAAGTGGGAGTCGGTTAAGACGACATTGGAAGCTTTGGACACTCACAAGTTGCATTATGTGAAAGTCCCTGAGTACCACATCGTTGCAGACTTTGATATTCCTGATGAGGCCGGTAATAAAAGCTTCGAGAAGAACTATGAAGAAGCGATTAAGTGGAAACCGACCTATGCGGAGCTTAGTAAGTCTGGAGCAGGCATCCACCTGCACTATATTTACAAGGGCGACCCGTCTAAGCTGAGTCGCATATTTGATGACCACATTGAGATTAAAGTGTTCTCAGGCAATAGCGCACTACGTAGAAAGCTTACAAAGTGTAACAACTTGCCTATTGCTACTATTAGCTCTGGATTGCCACTGAAAGGAGAAAAGATGGTAAGTCAGGATGTTATTAAGAGCGAGAAAGGGCTTAGAACACTTATTAAAAGGAATCTTAACAAAGAGATTCATCCGGGTACTAAGCCCAGTATCGACTTTATTTACAAGATCCTAGAGGATGCATATTCTAGTGATCTTAAGTACGACGTGACCGACATGCGTAATGCAGTGCTTGCTTTCGCTGCTGGCAGCACTCATCAGGCAGATTATTGTATCAAGTTAGTAAACAAGATGCAGTTCAAGTCTGCTGAGCCTTCTGAAGCAGTTAAGAACGACGATTCAAAACTTGTGTTCTATGATATTGAGGTATTCCCGAACCTGTTCCTTGTAAACTGGAAGATTGAGGGCGAAGGAAAGCCAGTTGTCAGAATGATTAATCCGACTCCTGAAGAGATTGAGGAGTTGGTTAAGTTCAGACTCGTTGGGTTTAACTGTCGAAGGTACGACAATCATATTTTGTATGCCCGCCTTATGGGGTATACGAACGAGCAGCTCTACAAGTTGTCACAGAAGATTATATCCGGAAGCGCCAATTGCTTCTTTAGTGAAGCCTATAACATCTCTTATACGGACGTCTATGACTTCGCTTCTGCGGGTAACAAGATGAGTCTTAAGAAACTCGAGATTAGAATGGGTATCCACCACCAGGAACTCGGTTTGCCTTGGGACAAGCCTGTACCTGAAGAACTTTGGACGAAGGTTGCAGAGTATTGTGACAACGACGTTATTGCAACTGAGGCGGCATTCAATTTCTTGAAGGGTGACTGGGTAGCAAGACAGATTCTTGCAGATTTAGCAGGAATGACGGTTAACGACACGACAAACACTCTCACACAGAGATTCATATTTGGGAAAGAGAAAAACCCTCAGAGTCAGTTCAACTACAGAAACCTTGCTGAACCGGTTAGTGAACTCGACTTCGATACTTATAATTTCCTTAAAGATGCTTGTCCTGAGATGATGGCAGAGCCTCACGGAGAAGCAAGCAGTCTGTTGCCATATTTTCCTGGGTATAAGTACGATGCAGGAGTTTCTACCTACCGTGGAGAAGAAGTCGGAGAGGGTGGTTATGTATATTCTGAACCGGGTATGTATGGCAATGTAGCACTCTTGGATGTTTCTTCTATGCATCCTCACAGCGCAATTGCTGAGGTGTTATTTGGTGTTAAGTTCACTACGGCATTTAGGGATATTGTAGAAGGCCGAGTAAGCATTAAGCATCAAGCATGGGACGTTGTCAACAAGATGCTGGATGGCAAGTTGACTCCATATATTCAGAAAGTCATCGACGGAGAGATGAGTGCCAAGGATTTGGCGAACGCTCTGAAGACGGCTATCAATGCTGTATACGGACAGACTTGCGCGAACTTCGAAAACCCGTTCAGAGACCCTCGTAATAAAGACAACATCGTTGCTAAGCGTGGTGCGTTATTCATGATTGATCTCAAGCACGAGGTTCAGAAGCGTGGCTTCACTGTTGCTCATATTAAGACAGACTCGATTAAGATTCCGGACGCAACTCCTGAGATTATTGAGTTTGTTATGAACTTCGGTAAGCGCTATGGTTACACATTTGAACACGAGGCTACGTACGAGCGCATGTGCTTGGTTAACGACGCAGTTTATATTGCCAAGTATGCGGACGGAGACCACGAGTATGAACTGTCTACTGGAGAGAAGATTATGACTCCTTGGACAGCCACAGGTACTCAGTTCCAGATTCCGTACGTATTCAAGACCTTATTCTCGAAGTCCAAGATTAAGTTCGAAGACCTCTGCGAGACTAAGTCTGTAAGCAGCTCGTTATATTTGGATTTGAATGAAGAGTTGCCTCAGCTTTCTGCGGACGAAGAAAGAGAGCTTGAGAAACTCGACAAAGCTTGGAACAACCTTGCAGGCGGCGCATCCGCAGAAGAGTTGGCTAAAAAGAGAGGAATGACTCTTGAGCAGCTCGGAGATCGTTACGAGGAACTTGTTGCGAAAGAAGCCGCTTCTCACAGTTACCACTTCATTGGTAAAGTCGGTCAGTTCTGTCCGATGAAACCTAAAGCAGGTGGCGGATATTTGATGCGTGAGAAAGACGGCAAGTACTATGCTGCGACGGGCTCTAAAGGCTACAGATGGCTTGAATCTGAAATGGTAAAAAATCTCGGGAAGGAAAATCTGGTAGACAAGACATATTACAAGAATCTTGTAGACGAGGCTGTTACGACCATTTCTGAGTATGGTAACTTTGAATGGTTTGTATCGGAAGACCCTTATATTCCTGAGAAAAAGCCTAAGAAAGCCAAAGTCGATATTCCACCGTGGGAACTCCCTTGTGGTGGCAAATACAAGACTTGCTACGATTGTCCAAACTTTAACAACGATAAGTTCCATATGGATTGCGGTAAGGGGTTTGATATTTCAGACCTCTTACTTCAACACACCTAACATTTGAAAGGAGAATTAACAATGGCATACAAAGCCGTAGACGACATCATTATTGAGGATGCCAGAATCATGTTTCGTAACTTTGCCGGAAAGGAGTCTAAATACAATCGTGAGGGCAGTAGAAATTTCTGTGTAGTGATTGACGACCCTGAGCAGGCACAGAAACTTTGCGATGACGGATGGAACGTCCGTATCCTTGCTCCGAGAGATGAGGACGAAGAGCCTCGTCATTATATTCAAGTAGCAGTAAGTTTCTCTAACATTCCGCCTAAGGTGTTCTTGGTTTCAAGACACACCAAGACGCAGTTGGATGAGGACTCGATTGATGTTCTCGATTACGCTGATATTCGTAATGTGGACATCACAATCAGACCTTACAGCTGGGAAGTTAAAGATAAGAACGGAGTTAAGACCGGAATCAAGGCATATTTGAAAACGATGTATGTAACCATCGAGGAAGATGAGTTCGCTGATAAGTACGCTGCGTACGAGGGTCCGGACGAACCGCCGATGAGGTAAGAATTGTTGAGAGGGTTGGCTGTTAAAGGCTGGCCCTCTTTATATTTGAAAGGAGAACCGTAATGGCTGGGATTAGTCTGTATCCTTATCAAATCGAAGCCATTAAAAACATGAAAAACGGCTGTATTCTTTGCGGTGGCGTTGGCAGCGGTAAGTCTCGTACGTCTCTTGCTTACTATTATATTCTCAATGGCGGTAAGTTAGAGACCAAAGATTATGTGTACATGCGTGAAAAGCCAATGGATCTCTACATCATCACCACAGCTCGTAAGCGTGACACTCTCGAATGGGAAGGCGAACTGACATATTTTCTAATGTCAAAAGATCCGAAAGCAACTCCTTATAAACACAAGATTGTAATCGACTCTTGGAACAACATTAAGAAGTATGCAGCGGTTAAAGACGCTTTCTTTATATTTGATGAGGACCGTGTTACAGGCAAAGGTGTTTGGGTAAAGTCGTTCTTAAAGATTGCTCGGGTTAATAAGTGGATTATTCTGTCTGCAACTCCCGGAGACACATGGCAGGATTATATTCCGGTGTTTGTCGCAAACGGGTTTTACAAAAACAGATCAGAATTCACACGCGAGCATATTGTCTATCAGCAATTCTCTAAATTCCCAAAGATTGACCGATATTTGAACACAGGTCGATTAATCCGTCTGCGAAACTCCATACTCGTTAACATGGACTTCGAACGCCAGACAGAGTCTCACCATGTCGATATTTACACTACGTACGACATCTCTCAATACAAGTCAATCTCTCGTGACAGATGGGATATTTGGAAAGACCAGCCTCTTGAGAACGCAAGTGACTATTGTCAAGCATTAAGACGAGTTGTGAACTCTTCTCCGTCAAGACAGTTAGCAGTGTTGGAGATTTTCGAGAAACACCCCAGAGTAATCATATTCTACAACTACGATTACGAACTCGAGATTCTCCGTAACATCTACTATGGTAAGGACGTTGAGATTGCGGAATGGAATGGTCACAAGCATCAGCCAATACCTGAGAGTGAGAAGTGGGTATATTTGGTTCAGTACAATGCAGGAGCAGAAGGTTGGAACTGCATTAAAACTGACACAATCATATTCTACTCACAGAACTACTCTTACAAGGTTATGGTACAGTCCAGCGGTCGAATAGACAGACTTAATACGCCATTCACCGACTTATATTACTACCACATTAAGAGTCGCTCAGGAATAGACTTGGCAATTAGTAAGGCACTCGCAGCAAAGAAGAAGTTTAACGAAACCGGTTTTATGAAAGGAACACACCAATGAAAAACGATACCATTATGAACAAGATTTTGGCACTTCTGCTCATGGCAGCAGGATATTTGACAACTTTACCAGAGCACGACATTACGTTCTTCGTAATCACTCTGCTTCTGGGAGTACCCCTGTTCTTCTCTAAAGAAAACCACATAGTTTAAGGAGGGTTTGTATTGAAAAGAAGTGATATTCCGTTCATTGTAGCCGAGATTGTCATAGTGGCTTTAATCGTGATTCTGCTGTTGCGTAAAGAAGGCAGTAATAGCAATGTGGCTCCGGTTACGGTATCTCCCACGCCTACGATTGAAGTCATATTTACTCCGGCACCGACTTTAACGCCCACATCGACTCCTACGCCTGTACCAACGTTCACACCGACTCCGAGTCCGTCTCCAACACCTACTCCGACTCCTAAGCCTCAACCGTCTCGATACGGCTATGATAAAGGAGTTCCCGGATATTACAAATGTGAAGTAAACGGACGACATGGCTTTAAGATTGGTACGGATTACAGAGTCTATGCCCGTGGTACAGCTCAGAGAAAGCTTATTGATATTTCCAGAACTGATGAGCGTACTGGCATCCGTGTAGTGACTGATGCGGACGGCATTGACAGATATTTGGTTGCTCTTGGTACGGCTTGGGCTGGTGGGTCTCCATCAGACATCGGACGATGCGTTGATATTTTCATGGTCAATGGGGCGACACTACATTGCGTTCTTGGAGATGTTAAGAAGGTTGAGGACACAATTAACAGAGAATGCCGGTATGGAACAAACCACAACGAACTGATTGAGTTTATAATTGACACTCCAAAGCTTCCTAAACTGACTCAGACGGATAGCAACTACAATCGCTGCGGAGAAGAGTTTGTTGGAGAAGCACATTCGATGCGAGTGCATGATTGCTTTATTGAAGGATTCGGAGGTTAGTATGATATTCTGGAAAGTTATTGCAGTAATGACGTTTTTGGTAATGCTGTCGATTGAGGTTCAGTTACGTAAGATCGCTGAGTATTTTGAGAATCGTTCGAAGTTTGCGGACGAAGCGATTAAGTTTGCAAAGGAACTAAATAGCGATTTAGAAAAAGAACTGAAACGCAAGTTTGAAAAGGAGAAAGAGCAATGAAAAAGATTTATGGCTTTGGTATTGGGGCACTGATGCTTGGCGCTACTGCGGTTATTTGCAGAGTATCTAAGAAGAGATTTGACAAACGTATGAACAAGGTTTTGAACCGCAAGTTCGGTAGACCTTAGATTGATATTTCTTGAAAGGAGAAAAGTTATGGAAACGACAAAAACAAGCAGAATCGTGATTGAGGCGACATTTATTCAGAGAGGAGAGAAAGCCGATAAGAAGTTTATGGAGCATGACAAAGTTGCTAAGAAGCTTGCTTCGCTCTTCTCTGATTACGATGATGTAAAGATTTCCATTAAGACAAAGGACTTCATTAACGATGAGCAGTAATGACGAAGAGATAAAACAACTGATGAAAGATTGTCTGCCTAAGAAGAAAGGACCAACCGTCATTAAGTATGTTTCTGAGATTGAGAGATTTGAGAGAAGGAAGTTGGAAGCTCGGAAGATTGCGAGAGAGCTCCACTACGACGAAGATATTATCGATAAGATTAAAGAAGCAAAGACTACTGGTGACATCGATCGAGCTTTGAGAGAAGGCAGACATCGGATTACAGAGTTCAGTTTTATGGACGAAGTTAAGAAGAAAAAGAAGAAAGGTAGCTGATATTTGTATGATTCCGGCTAACGTTAAAGAGCTTGTTGAGAGGCTTTATACGGATGGAATCTTGTCTTATCAGGACTATTTGAGACTCATCAATGGGCTCCCTAAACCCACAAATTGTGACGAATGTCCAGCGATTTTGGCCTATAAAAAGGTCTTAGAAAGGCTGCTAAATGGGGCTGAAAATGGCAAAAATTAAGCCCACTTTTGGTCAGCAAAACCGGGCTTCTGCCCACTTTTTTTGGGCTTTTAAAATTTTGGGTAAAAATTCGGGCGAAAATTTTCTGAAATTTTGGAAAAAATGTGGGTTTTTTAGCCCACTTTGCCCGGGTTTAGCCCACTTTTAAAAACGAAAGTGGGCACGAAAAAGTCAGTATTTATGCGGGTTTGCGAGGGGTTAGCCCACTTTGCCCGGGTATTTTTGCAACTAATACGAGGAAAAAATTCATTTATATATAATAATATGCGAAAAAAGGTGGGCAAAGTGGGCAGAGCCTAAAAACTGATATTTTCACAAGATTAAAAACGAAGGACAAAATTTTGGCCGTCGCGCCAGAATCTTTTGCTTTTTTGTCTTCGCGAAAAAAACATGGTCTTTTATGAGAGAGAAGGATAAAAGCTCGACGGCTTTAACCTTTCCTCTTGTCTTTTGTCTTGATATTCGAAAGGAGGTCAATCATGGGTAAGCTTGAACGAGATTTCCAAGCGAGCTTGATTAAAGAGCTCAAAGAAATCTTTCCCGGCTGTATCGTGACAAAACTCGATTCAAGCCACATTCAAGGAATCCCTGATATTCTTCTTTTACACAAAGACAAATGGGCGACCTTGGAATGCAAGAAGAATGCCAATGCAAAAAAGCAACCGAATCAGAATTACTATGTGGACAAGATGAATGAGATGTCCTTCTCTCGTTTCATATGTCCCGAGAATAAGGAGGAAGTGCTTAATGATCTTCAACAGGCATTCAAACCTTGAAGGGCAACACGCCTTTCTTGGAGCCAGCAAGTTTCATTGGATCAACTACGATGAAGAAAAAGTAGCCGATGCCTATTTAAGATATTTGGCAACTGAAAGAGGAACAGTCCTTCATGAGTTTGCTGCTGAGTGTATCAAGCTCGGTCGAAAGCTCAAAGGCAACGACACTCTTTCAATGTATGTCAATGATGCAATCGGTTACAAGATGACTCCTGAGCAGCCTTTATATTATTCAGACAATTGCTTCGGCACTGCCGATTCTATAATGTTCAGAAACAACCGTCTTCGTATTCACGATTTGAAGACTGGCCAGATTCCTGCACATATGGAGCAGCTTAAAGTTTACGTTGCTCTTTTCTGTTTGGAGTATAAGATGAAGCCGGGCGACATTGATATTGAACTTCGTATCTATCAGAACAATGAAGTGCTTGTTGACAATCCGACGGCGGAAGATATTCTACCGATCATTGACAAGATCATTACCTTTGACAAGGTCATTAACAAAATTCAAGCTGAGGAGGAGTAATCCGTGATGAACATAGCAGATGATATTATTATGCATTACGGCGTTGCTCGCCGCTCAGGTAGATATCCTTGGGGCTCTGGCAAAGACCCGTATCAGCGAACAGGAGACTTTCTTAGTAGAGTCGAAGAACTTCGTGGCCAGGGCTTTACTTACACAGATCCTAGAGATGGAAAGACCTATACAGGAGATTTGGCAATTGCTAAGTCTATGGGTCTCACATCTACACAGTTCAGAACTCAGCTTTCTATTGAGAAGGCCGAACGTCGTAAACTCGAAGTAGCAAGAGCAAAGTCTTTGAGAGAAGACGGTAAGAGCCTTAATGAGATTGCTGAGATTATGGGCTATAAGAACGATTCCTCAATCCGGTCTCTTCTTAATTCTGATTCCGAAGCTCGTATGAACCAGGCTCAGGAATTAGCAAACTTTCTTAAGAAGCAGATTGATGAGAAAGGAATGATTGACGTTGGTGTTGGCACTGAAAGAGAATTAGGTAACATCTCCAGAGAGAAGATGGAACAGGCTCTTTATATTCTTGAGATGCAGGGCTATCCGGTTTATGGTGCTGGAATTCCTCAGGCAACCAATCCGGGAAAACAAACCAACGTTAAAGTAATCTGTCCTCCTGGAACAGAATACAAAGAAGTTTACAACTTTGATCAGATTCACTCTCTTAATGAGTCTGGAATGATATCTCGAGATGACGGTGACACTTTCGATCCTAAATGGGTTTACCCTGAAAGTATGGACTCGAGCAGACTTAAGATTCGTTATGCCGATGAAGGTGGAATCAACAAGGATGGTGTCATCGAACTTAGACGAGGTGTCGAAGATTTGGACTTAGGAGAAGCTCATTACGCTCAGGTTCGAATCATGGTTGATGGAACTCACTATCTCAAAGGTATGGCTGTTTACAGCGATGACATGCCTGACGGAGTCGATGTGATATTTAACACCAACAAGAATTCGGATGTTCCTGTGATGGGACCTAAGAACAACACGATTCTTAAGCCTATTAAGAATGACCCCGACAATCCGTTTGGTTCCTTGATTAAAGAAGGCATTAACGACCCGGATGATATTTCGGATACACCTAAAGATGGCGGTCAGAGTTATTACTATGACAAGAATGGAGTCAAGAGACTTTCATTGATAAATAAGAGAGCAGAAGAAGGCGACTGGGGAGAATGGGCTGACAAGCTTCCTTCACAGTTTCTGTCTAAACAGAGTATGCCTCTTATTAAAAAGCAGTTGGGTTTGGCTATAGCCGACAAAGAAGAAGAGTTCGCTGAAATCAATGCTCTTACAAACCCTACTGTAAAGAAAGCTTTGCTTCAGTCTTTCGCAGATGATTGTGACTCTGCAGCAGTTCATCTTCAGGCAGCGGCTTTGCCTCGTCAGAAGTACCAAGTGATATTACCTCTAACGTCTATTAAGGATACTGAGGTTTATGCACCGAACTACGAGAATGGCGAAACCGTAGCCCTTGTTAGATATCCTCACGGGGGCACCTTTGAGATTCCTATTCTCAAGGTAAACAACAAGCTCAAAGAGGGTATTGATATTCTCGGGAACGCACCGAAGGATGGAATCGGCATTAGCAAGAATGTTGCAGACCGTCTTTCTGGAGCAGACTTCGATGGCGATACTGTTATGGTTATTCCTTGTAACAGTTCTAAGAGTAATGTGCACATTGTTTCGACTCGGCCTTTGAAAGAACTTGAAGGATTTGATCCGAAATTAGAATACGGTGGTAAACCTGAAGGCTCTTTTAAACCCATGAAGAATACTCAGAATGAGATGGGTAAGATATCTAACCTCATTACTGACATGACTCTAAAGGGAGCCAACGAGTCCGAACTTGCAAGAGCCGTTAGACACTCAATGGTTGTAATTGATGCTGAGAAGCACCATTTGGATTACAAACAGAGCGAGACCGACAACAATATTGCAGCCCTTAAGAAGCAGTATCAGGGAACAGTCGACAAAGAAGGTAAGTACCACGAAGGAGTTTCTACTCTAATCTCGAGAGCCAAATCACCGGTTGATATTCTCAAGAGACAGGGTAGCCCTAAGATTGACCCTGATACAGGTGAAGTTTCTTACAAGCAGGTTCGTGAAGAGTATGTAGACAAGAACGGTAAAACCAAAGTTCGTACTCAAAAGAGTACAAAGATGGCTGAAGTTAAAGACGCTCGAGAACTCTCTTCGGGAACTCCTCAAGAAGAAGCTTACGCGGTTTATGCTAATAGGATGAAGTCTTTAGCAAATGAAGCTCGTAAGGTTATGGTCCACACTGGAAAGATTGAATACTCTCCGGCAGCCAAACAGACCTATGAAGCAGAAGTGGCTTCTTTGAACTCCAAACTTAATGTCTCTTTAAAGAATGCTCCGAGAGAACGCCAAGCACAAATGATGGCCAATTCCATTGTGTCTGCTAAGAAACAGGCTAATCCCGACATGACTAAGAAAGAGATTAAGAAAGCAAGCCAGCAGGCTTTGACCGCTTCAAGAGCAAAAGTTGGAGCTCAGAGAACGCCTATTAAACTTACAGATAGAGAATGGGATGCTATACAGGCAGGAGCAATTTCAGAGAACAAGCTTTCTCAAATCATTAGGTTTGTAGATACTGATGAACTTAGACAGAGAGCAACTCCTAGAGCAACTACACAATTGACACCTTCTAAGAAGAACAAGATTGCGGCGATGAAGCGCTCTGGATATTCTACCGATGAGATTGCTAAAGCGGTTGGCGTTTCCACATCTACTGTAAACAAGTACTCATAGCCAGCATTGATATTTGTAGGCCAATTGTAGTACTTACTCAAATCGTCTAACAGAGGCGACACCCCTTTCGGCCAAGATTGATATTTTGCAAAGTGTATTGTAGTACCTCTTTTAACTCCTTTACCCATAAGTAACATTTGCCATGTGAAAAACCTCTCTCAAGCAAGATTGATATTTTGGCCGAAGCCTCTGATAGCCACTTATGATGAACCGTGGCTCAAACCACCACATTGATATTCTCTGGAGCACTTCCTATAGGACACTATTGGTAGAAAGGCTATTTGGCGCTCTATTGATATTCTCCAGAAACACCTCTATGGGCCTATTGTCAGGAATGACTGATTTGGCAATCTATTGATATTCTCCGGAAGACGACTCTGTGAGACCCCCTATTATAGGGCTCTTTCAAAAGGCCGATTTGACCCCGCATTGATATTTGTAGAAACAAACCTAATCCTGACACCCATACTATAGGGTCCTGGCAACTCGTCTGCACCAACATTGATATTCGGATGACCGTTGTCGGCGTTCTACAGTACGTAGACACTACCCCCTATAGCTCTTAAAAAGACCCCCACCCTAAAAGTTCGTGTCTTTTGAGTGTCTTGTCTGGCATCCACGCCTACATTGATATTCTCAAAATCAAGACACCACTTACTACAATAGCGAACCCCACCTACCTCTCTTTAGTTTTTGTAGTCTTTTTGGAGTTAGTGACTAAAGTCTTTAGAGTACCCTTCGCTATGAAGAGATTCTTTTGAGAACCACACAGCCGTACAGTTCTCTTTACAGTACCCCACATCTGTGGCTATTCTCTTTAGAACTTACCACAACACAGTTCTCTATTAGAGACACTAACAAGATTCTGTAAGCCATTCATAGTAACTCGCCAAGGCTACAAAGTCTTTAGTACTAATGGACTCGATTCTATAAGAAAGGTTTAAGAAAGGAGTGATTGCTTCTTATGGCAGCATCTAATGGAGTTGAATGTCGTCTTACAACTTTCGACAATCCTTACGATCCTTTCGATCAGTTCGATTCGTGGTTCTTGTTCGACACGGAAAAAGGTTACAACAGTTGCGCATACCTAGCTCGCATCGCGCAAACTTCGCCCCAGCTTTCAGATGAAGAGAACAACGAAGTGATCGAAGATGCAATTGACGAGATTATTAAGTATGACTTTCTCAACATCTACAAGAAAGTTGTAAAAACTGACAAAAATCGGCAAAATTCAGACAAAAATGAAAATTAATGAACTACTATCCATAAATCAACCTCCAGTACAGACCGTTTTGGGACATGGGGGGGTCTTCAAAAATTACACCCCCCTCCCCCATCGCGGCGGTCCTTAAAAATTCTCCGGGGGGAGATTTATAGGAGTGCTTTTAACCCCCCCCCCATAGGGCT
>Ga0247608_10000642_pt1 | contig 54270 bp, 33 predicted proteins | sample 176DNAGHGlowgp2_FD_193490 | JGI IMG/M metagenome (GOLD analysis project Ga0247608, IMG submission 193490) | Sheep rumen microbial communities from Palmerston North, Manawatu-Wanganui, New Zealand - 1766 DNA GHGlow gp2 | ecosystem: Host-associated > Mammals > Digestive system > Stomach > Rumen ... | reverse complement strand
GTCTGCCTGATCATGATCGTCTTTACGATCAACAACAATATCGACAGAGACATCAAGAATATCGGGGCGCTTCGAGCTGTCGGCCATACCCGCGGCCAGATACGTGCGGCTCTGGTCATCGAGTATGTGATCATCGGCATGATCGGTGCCGTCATCGGATGCGCGATCTCCTATTTCGCCATGCCGATCCTGGACGATAAAGTCTTCCAGACGATCACCGGTGTGCAGTGGGTACTCCGCTTCTGTCCGGGAACGACGGCACTGATCCTTCTGGGTATCGCATCCGCCATGACCATCGTCGTCTTCCTGTCCACGATCAAACTTCGGAATCTCCACCCGGCCACGGCGCTTAGGTTCGGCCTGAAAGAACACAGCTTCAAGAAGAATTATCTTCCGCTTTCGAAGAGCAACGGTAATCTCAACATCCTTCTGGCCCTGAAGAGCATGCTCCAGAGCCAGGGACAGAACATCATCCTTCTGGGCGTCATGAGCGTGGTGGCCTTTATGATCATGTTCTCGGGGATCCTCCTATATAATAGTAAAATCGATCCTTCCGAATTTATGCATCTGATCAATGGAGATAATCCGGACGGGTACATAAACGTGAATACAGATACGGAGGAGACGCACCGTATTATGGAACAGGTCAGGAATATCGATGGGATCAGCCAGGTGTACGGCTATAACTTCACGAACATCAGCGTCGATGGGAATGAGACTTTTGCATTCTATACGGACAAGCCGGAATATCTGGACTGTGGCGTTTACGAAGGTGAAAGCTTCATGGAAGCCAATGAATGCGTCATCGGAAAAGTGATGGCGAAGCGGCTGGGTGTTACCATCGGTGATGAGATCGAGGTTAAGAACGGAAACAACTCTGCACGTTACATGATTACCGGTTACCAGCAGGCCGTCTATAACATGGGAGAAAGACTCTTCATGAGCGAGGAAGGAGTAAAGAGGCTCGAAGTGGATCCGAACTATCAGATCATCCGCTTCCGAGTGTCTGATCCGAGTGTGGAAAATGTGGATCGTACTCTTTCCGCTATAGAAGCACTTCTCGGCGACAAATGTGCGGCCACCGGCAACTGGTACGATGAGGTCCATAGCGGCAGAGGAACGGAGATCACGGCTGTTGCGCTGATCGTCATGATCATGGTGGCGCTGAATATCGCGATCATCCTGCTGGTCATCAAGATCCTTCTGAAGACGATCTTCATCAAGAAGGAAAAAGAATTCGGCATCAAGAAGGCTGTGGGCTTTACCAGTAAGCAGCTGAAACTGCAGCTTTCCCTTTCCCTTCTTCCGGTCACACTTCTCGCATCCGTGATCGGATCTATCCTGGGATTCGTGCTGGTCAATCCGCTCCTGGAGGCGATCCTCTCCGGGTTCGGCATGGAGAAGGTGAATTTCCTGATTCTCCCGGTCCTGATCCTTCTGACCATTGCCGTGATCGGGGTCCTGGTATTCCTCATGACCTACGTCATGTCCGGATCGATCAAGCGTGTGTCTGCTTACGAGCTGATCTCTGAATAAGGAGAAGAACGGCGGCACCTGCGATTATTCCAACGATACTCAGAGCCACGCCGGGATAAAGTCCCGGCGGTGTGAAGTGCATCTCGACGAGGTGGTGTCCGGCATCGACCGGGAAGCTTACGAAAGCATCCTGGTACGGCACCGCCTCGACGGCTTTGCCATCTACCTTTACTGTCCAGCCGTCTTCGTACGGGATCGTGGTGATCAATGCGCGGGAACCCTTCGCATCGCAGGTGAAAGTAACGTGCCCGTCCTCTATCGAAACATCGCTTACACTCTGCTGAAGCTCCGTGGTCATACCGGCCAGGACGTCAAGATCACAATAGGCGAGGATGGGATCAAACGAGGCGAAGATATTGTCGTTGCAGCGGATCTCGAGTGTCAGTTCTTCACCCTGCGCATGTAGACCGGTATCGAGGATCACCGAATAGTAGGATGTGGAGTCTTCCTTGTAGATCAGTTCGCTATTACAGTATACGGAGACCGGTGCCCCTCTCATCAGGAACGGAAGCGACAGATACAGCGGTCCGTCCTGTTCAGCAGTCAGCGTGGTCCGGAGGACCAGAGGCATGCTGGAGGTGCTTCGGATATAATAGGTGAGATTCGCATTACCTTCCTGTATATTCTCCAGGTTTAGTCCGTCCTTCACGGAATCATACTCCAGAGTCATCTCGTCCTGTCCGGAGAGCATCTTCTGGCCGTTTATCACGGTCCACTCGGGGATGCAGGTGTCGTAGAGTTCTCTGGCATCTTCACCGGAAATCGAAGAGAACCATTCCTCCTGGAAAGCGAAGTAATCTTTATTCTTCAGTGCTTTTTCCAAGGTGAACCCGTCGAGATCCCATGCCTTCCGATCCGCGCAGAAGGCGATGTGCAGTGCGTACGGATTCTCATGAAGGATATAGCGGTCATTAGAAGAAAGAACCGGAAGATATGTATTCCTGCCGGCAGGAGATACGAAGTAGCGCACACCCAGCACGGCGTCGGCGGGAAGGATCATGTTCCGGTGTTCGACAGAGAAGTAGTTGTAATTCGTGCAATAGCCAAGCTGCTTGAGAAAATGGTGCAGTTTCTTATTCGACATGGAACAGAAGGATCCGATGCCTCGGGTTTCCGTGTAAGAGGAGATCGTAAGGGAATCGAGATTCATGCCGAGTGACGAGGCGGCTTCTGTGCGTGCCGAGGTGTTCTCTCTGCAAGCTGCGGTCACATCCCGAAGATCCTCGACTTCCGAACGGAAAGAAGACGAATCCTGGGAGTCGTTCCAGATGGCTCCTACGGTGACTTTCGGCGCCAGGAAAACGATCTCGACGAGAACGATCGGAACGAGGATTCCGCTGCCCCACTTCCGCAGGTTGGCAAGCGAAGGTGTCCAGGTCTCTTTCGTCAGTCCCCACAGACACACGGTGAGAAGAAGCCCGATCAGAAGGTTCTGGAAGAACATAGAAGCACCGGGCTTTTCTGAACCGAAGCATTCGGCAAGGATGAGAAGCAGAAAGAAAACACCGAAGGATCGGATGAAATCACGATTCAGAAGACTCTTCAGATGCAGGTAAGAATAGTAGGCAAGAAGGATCGTGCCGAAGATGAAGAGATATGAATACCGGTAGAGAAACCAGTTCGGCGAGTCGAAAAGGTGCCAGGCCGTGTCCAGCGGGGGAAGAAGAAAGGAAAGGATCCCGAGGCCGATGGCAAGGCCGGCGCGAAGCTTGAGCGATGTACGGATCCCGGTGTTGCTGAAGAAGAGGACGACCAGCAGGAAGATAAGAAGGCTCGAGTAAATGAAAGGCATGTTGGTGGAGATATCCGTAAGCTTCCCGAGAAAAATCTGAGGAAGTAATTTGATGAGCGGGAACTTCGGATCCATCGATACCGAGAAAGAAGACGACTGATCTCCGTTGCGAAGTGTATCCAGACCGGCGGGGACTAGAAGGACCGCACAGATCGAGGCCGCGATGATTGCAATGAGAATGAATGATCCGACTGTTTTTCCGGATGAAGGGAAATTTTTCCGTTCTGCGCCTTCCGTATCTTTGGCTTTATGCTGTTCGTATTCCAGAACAGCCAGAAGATAGAAGAAGGAGAAAAGACCGGTCATGTATGCCATGTAATATCCGGATAGAAACAGCACGATCAGTACTGTAAGAAGCTTCCAGGCGTTCTTTATGCTCTTTCGGAAATCGTCCGTCACCAGGATGAGAAGTGGCAGCAGGGCGAAGCCATCGAGCCATATGAAGTTGAATATAAATGACATGGCAAAAGAACACAACGCATAGATCATGCCGAAGAGAATGCTCATTTTCGACCTGCTCTGAAATCTGTGATCGAGATAGGACGTCATGAAGGCACCGGCGAATGAGAGCTTGAGTGTGATGAGGAGAAGAACTGTCTCCGAGATGTGGCTGACCGGAAAAAGAAGCGCAAGAAGATTCAGCGGACTCGATAGATAGTAGGCGAGGATCCCCATGAAGTTCTTCCCCATGCCGATCTCGAAAGAGTAGGTAAGAGACCGGCCGGACAGAAGCTTGCTTCGCAGTGTTGCCAGATAAGGGGCGTACTGTGCGGACAGATCCGAAACGAGAACGGAGCGCGGGCCGAAGGGAGATACGCCGGTCATGGCAAAGATCACGACAAGTGCAGCTATCACGGCGATGAATGAAAAGACAGGCCTTACATCCGGCCCTTGCCTGTTTCTGTTTTTCTTATTCTCCAGAACTGATTTCTCGATCACGAACACTACCCCTTTACGTAAGAAATTATATCAGAAGAACAGGAAACTCTGCTATAATGATTATTAGTTCTTGACAGGAGAGTATGAGCCGTGAAAAAGTGGGAAGGTTACCAGAAAGGTGTGAATCTGGGCGGCTGGCTGTCGCAGTGTGATGACACCGAAGAAACATATAGTTCTTTTATCGTTGAGAAAGATATCGAGACCATTGCCGGGTGGGGCATGGACCATGTCCGGCTTCCTTTCGATTACGAACTGATCGAGGATAAGGAAGGAAATCCCGTAGAGAGTGGTTACGGCCACATTCAGGATGCCATCGACTGGTGCGGGAAGTACGGGCTGAACCTTATTCTGGACCTGCATAAGACGATGGGGTATTCCTTCGATGATGCCCATGGAGAAGCCGGCTTCTTCGAGAGTGAGAAGCTTCAGCAGCGTTTCTACGCACTGTGGGAGAGAGTCGCGGAGCGCTTCGGTAAATATGAAGAACGGGTGGCTTTCGAGCTTCTTAATGAAGTGACGGATAAGTCCTATTGTGATCTGTGGAATGAGATCTCTTATGAGTGCATCCGCCGTATCCGGAAGATCTCTCCTACGATCCGGATCCTGGTCGGCGGTTACTGGAATAACAGCGTTGACTCGGTTAAAGATCTGGCGATGCCCTATGATGAGAATATTATCTACAATTTCCACTGCTACGAGCCGCTGATCTTTACTCATCAGGGAGCACCGTGGATCCCTACGATGGATACATCTTTCCGCATCCGCATCGATGCGCCGTATGGTGAAATGGAAGAGGCCGGTGTGAAGAATCTTCAGCAGGTCACTACCGGATTTAAGGGCTTTGCTCCGGAGGATACACTGTCGGCAGAATACTTCGAGAATATCTTCGCTGAGGCGGTTTCTGTAGCGCAGGAGCGGGATGTTGCCCTCTACTGTGGCGAGTACGGAGTCATCGACCGGGTAGATCCTGTGGATGTGGTGAAGTGGTTCTCCATGATCAATCAGGTGTTCAGAAAGTACGGCATCGGCCGTTCTGCCTGGAACTACAAGCGAATGGATTTCGGTATCTCGGATGTGCGGATGGATGCGGTTCGGGAAGAATTGATCCGATATCTCTGATCGGCAGGAGTATCCATGGAAGAGAAGCGCGGAAGATTCGAAAGAGCGGATTACATTTTCCTTCTCGGACTGTTCGTCTGCGTGATCCTTGCGTGGATACGGTCCCGATATGGCATGGGTGTGGTAGATGAAGCCTTTTTCCTGTCTCTGGGCGACAAGATCTATCGGGGAAATGCGATGCTGGTACATGAGTGGCATGCCTCGCAGTTCACTTTCTTTCTGATCCAGCCGTTGTTTGTGCTGTTTCATCTGTTCCGCAGAAGTAACGAAGGCATGATTCTCTTTTTCAGGCATGCCTATATAATCGTTCAGGCCATCGTCAGCATTTTCATCTATCTGCGCACACGGAAATATACGAAGTCCGGCGCAGGGGTAGCGGCTATTGTCTATTTCCTGTTCTGCCCGCTTCTTCAGCAGAATTTTAACTATAATTCGATTGCACTCATATGCCTTCACGTCGCACTGATCCTGATTCTAACGGCGGAAAAGAAGCGTTCCCTGCAGCTGGGGATCGCAGGCTTCTTTTTTGCAGGAGCCGTACTGTGCTGTCCGGCACTTCTTGCTCTCTATCTGCTTTATAGTGTGATCGTGATCTTTAAGAAAAATGCGAAGGAATGGTTCTGGTTCACTGTAGGATGTGCGGTTATGGCTGCTGCATTCTTCCTGTTCCTTCTGTCCCGTGCATCTTTCTCTGAGATCCTCTCGAATGCGACACATGTACTGGATGATCCGGAGCATCCGGCATTTAACCCGGGACTTATACTGATCTCCTATGTCTTCCATATTCTCGAGATGGCTCCGTTCGCAGGTGTGGTCTATGTCGGTGTGATCCTTCTTACTCTCATAACATATTTGAGTCCTGAACTGCTTAAGAAGAAAGAACATCTCCTTATCGGCGCATCTGTGCTGGTGACCGGTCTGATCGTCGAGATGGCGGTCATAGGAAGAAATTCGGAGATAAACAGCTATCCCCTGAACCGTGTTCTCTTCCCGGTCAATATTCTGGCGCCGTTCTGCGCACTTCTTTATGACGATAAGAAGATGCGGAAGATCTTTACCGGGATTTGGGTGCCGGGCATTCTGTACGGAGTCTGCATCTCCTTTATTTCGAATCTGGGCATCTATTCGATCTGCTCGGCTTCCTCTGTCGCAACGACTGCTTCGGTCCTGATCCTTGCGATTACCTATGAGAAGTATCTGATCAAGACCGAAAAGATCCGTAAGATGGCCATCGTCGTGCTGTCTCTTCTTTTTACATGCCTGATCGGAAGCGAGATCTTCCTGCGTGCGGTTTCCGTGTATCCCGGAAGCCCGACAAGCGCTCTTACCGAAACGATCGACAGCGGTACGGAAGAAGGAATTCGTGTGACGCCCGGAGAGAAACGGGGCTACGCCTCCAGGCTGGAATACACGTCTTTCGTAAGAGAGTATCCTTCGTCACAGAAGGCGGCGTATATCACATATCACTACTGGATCGTACTGGAGGACTGGGATGTGTCTTCCTGTACACCTTCTAATCTTCTTACCGGACTTCACCCTTATACGAAAGAGAATCCGAATACCGTCGTTATCGAGAGACTCGACAAGTTTTATCAGCTGAATCCGGACCGTGTTCCGGAAGTGATCTACATCGATACGGGATATGATGATGTGGAGCAGTGGTATATCGACCACTTCCGGTACGATGTGTACGAGAAAGAGGAGAGAGGTACGATCCTTCTACGCCAGAATACGGTTTGACAAAACAGACCTTCGTGATACACTATCTCTAGCAAAACAAGATACCTAAAGAGCAGGAGGAACATCAGATGAGAGGTAAGCAGAGCCGGTCCCGATACAGTGCAGGTGCGAGAGCACTCGCGATCATTCTGTCTATTATGATGCTCTCATCCATCCTCGCACTCATAGTGATTGCGATCCGCATGGGCTGATTGTTGTTTCGCCTTTTCTTTTATTTCTGTCAGGACGGAATATCTTTGATATATTCGAGTCCGTCTTCATGGAAGGTGTAGGCGTAATTTTTCAGATTCGCACTTACAAATGCCTGGTAGTTATCCATTCGGATAAAACTGTTTACACGGTCATACCATTCCGGATTCGGTGAAGACTCCACATAGAACAGAATGAGGATCTGCCTGTCTTCTTCGAACATGATCTTATCGCCGGTTTTCCTTTGCGGATCGAAGATCCAGTCGTCGATGTTCTGCGGATTATTACCGGGATAGATCGAATCCATCTGTACAGGACGCATCGCGCCATCGAGAATCTCATCGGCATAAGTCGTCTCGAGAGTTGTCATGCTTGCTTCATCTGTGATGCTGTCGAGGATCGTCTGGGAAAGCGGCAGGATCTCACTTGCCGGGATGCCGGGTCTTCCGGTCTCTTCATCGCCCATATAGATATAGAAGAAGCGCACATTCCGAAGGGGTTCCTCCTGACGGACACGTTCCACGAAACAGAAGATGATCGGGAATCCGTATTCGTCATGGAAGATCTCGCAGTCGCCGGGCTGGCGGGAGGTGTCGAAAATCCAGTTCCTCCACGAAGTCTCGGTGATCTCGGAATAGCGCACACGCTTATGAAGCGTAGAATCTGGGACGAGAAGCCTCTGCTGGGCCTCGCCGGAGAAGTACTTCGCTGCGACAGATTCGAACTTTGTCTGATCGTGATCGATCTCGTCGATGATTTTCTGTGCATGGATATTCGCCGTGGTGACGTAGTTTTCTTCACGGGCTTCGAAAGTAATACGAAGTACCCGATAAGAAACCAGATCGTAGGCATTGCGCCCGTCCTGATAGGCCTTCTCTGCCTGCTCCGGAGTGGCCTTCAGTTCTTCAAGCTTCTGGTGTCCTGCATAGTCTTCCGTGAAATATACTTTCGGAAGGATCTGCAGGATCAGGCTCTTGTTGACATAGGGACCGAAAGTACCCTTGATATACGTGTCCAGATCCACGTGGATCGCGTCCGCCTTCGTCTTCAGCCAGTCTACATATGCCTGTGCACGGGCCTTATGGCTATCCGTGATCGAATATCCATGAGCAGTCGCGTCATCGTAGAGCATATAGGTCGTCTGGATTTCCTTGGCCGTGACATCCAGAAAATAGTCACGATAGGTGGCAAATCCGTTCTCACCGGGAGCCATCAGCATCTTCTCCGTGTTTTCTTTGAAGATGTCGACACCGTTCTCCAGAAGAACGTAGTGATACATGAAACTGAATTCTGCATTGGAAACATCACGGTCTCCGACAGTCAGCGGACTGGTCATACGCTCATTTAAATTCCCGAGGGAGATGACCGACCAGATCAGGATGATCAGGGCAATGATGCCCATTGCGATCAGAAAAAGCCTCGGTTTCCAGTTGATCTTCTTGCCTTTCTCCGTAACGACCGCATCCGCCGGTCTGGTGGAAGTCTCGGTGAAGAGAGGGGCATCCGGATCGTTTTCATCCAGGACGGTGTTAATCTCGTGTGCGCCGAGTTCCATCGCAACCGGTTCCTCTTCTTCCCAGTACTCCGGTATCTCGTCGGCCACCGTAATATCAGAAGACGCAGAAGACACGGAAGCAAGCTCCATATCGGGATCGGAGTATTCCTCAGACTCCGGCTCGGAATAGTCGCCGGTATCCGGATCGGAGTATCCGACGGCCTCCTGTTCGGAAGATTCCTCCGTCAAGCCGTTTCCTGCCTCTGGATTTATATCTTTGTCGTTTTCACGTTTTTTACTCATAGATTCATTTGCTCCTGTGTAAGCATTAGAATTACTCAATTTCTACTCTAACACAAAAGCAAGGTGAAAAATATTTCGGTACGGTTACAGAACCTTGAGAAAGGGAATTTCCTCACCCGATTCCGACGACTCTCCAGTTATCTTTATTGAAGATATCCTGTCCGGACACGCCGCACCAAAGCGCGGTTGCGAAAGTGTTTCCATCATTCTGGGAAGCTTCCCATTGATCGGTGTAGAATACATAGAGTTCATCTGCATCTTTCGGTGAAGTATCGTCCAGATGTGTTCCGGTAAACGGGTTTACAGGATCATCGATCAGTCCGGCTAACGCCAGAGAGGGCGTATCTGCATTCGTCATGAATGTGTAGTCCGTGGCAAAAGCACTGTTGCTGTTGAAATCCTTCACGAGAAGCATGGCGTTATATACCATGGCATCCGTCGGGTTGAAGTTGGTCTCGTCTTCCCAATACCCGCCGAAACGCATGCTTTCGAACTGGCCGAGGCTGTATCCGTGATCGGAAACGATGATGATCCTCGTATTGTCATAGAGTCCTTCTTCACGCAGATAGTCCAGCCATTTCCCGAGCTGGAGCATGGCACACATATTCGAATGGTAATGCGCCATCAGGTAAGGTGAACCCACATTAATACTCACTCCATTGTAGGTAAGGCGGTCCTGATGGGTGGAATCGTACTCCTCGTTATCGATCGTGAGAGCCGGTTCATAATCCGGTTCGGAAAGAAGTGCGATGTTATGAGGCATGCTGTTGGTGAGCATAAGGAAATGATTGGAAGCATCATCAGAAATGGAGGTCATCTCCGGGTATTGAGACAGTGAGTAGTAAGAATCCATGAATTCTGAATCATAACCGGTAGCATGGCTCATGTCGGTTGCCCGCTGTACGGAGGTAAGACTGTCGTTAGAGAAATAGGTTCCTTCCTGATAGGCGGTCTCCTGCATAAAGAGCGGGAGAAGCTTCATGAAGCTGTAGCAGAAGAAATTGCGTCTCCATATCTCTTTCTTTTCCGCGTTTTCCGTATCGAGATCACGACGCTCACCGTGCTCCGTGTTATAGGCTTTAATGGACGGATATTCATCGTAGATGGATAGATCCGGGACATTGCTGTATCCCGCATATGGCGGATCACAGACCGTAACGTCGAAGCCGCTCTCAGAGAAAACGACAGGCATGACCTTGAGCGCCTCGTTATGTTTATCTACCATTTTCTCGTCCGCGCGGGCATTCATCTCCATAGGTGTGTAGTCGTATCCTCCGAATAACTCCGGGGCGCCGGCAATGGTGATCGATCCCATGGACAATGTGTTCGGATACCAGGTAAATCCGGCGAACTGGGCTTCCAGCTCCGGCTTTTCCTGGAACATGTAGGGAAGATAGGGACTTAAGGCCCGGTCGACCATGATGACGACAACATTCTGTCCGTTACGGCTAAGGGTGAGCGGGTGGTCCTCGGTGATCTGGTGTGACAGCACCGACTTGATCTGCGGAACCGCCCGGCTGATGCTCACTGTATTTCTTATTCCCATTCCGAGAACGGCCAGAACAAGTATCGGGTATACGAAGACGACGATACGGCGTGCATGTTTATAGATGAGATACAGAAGAATGGCGGTAAGCGCGACCACTCCGAGATTGATGAAGAACTTCGTCGGGGAGATGCGCAGAGAAAGTACAGAATAGTGCAGTTCGGAGGTAAGCATTCCATATCCGCTTCCGAACAGGAAATAGTCGATCATGCCGATGATGGAGAAGAGCCATACCGAACAGGAAAGAAGACTGCGGATCTTTTCACTTCCGAGATAATACAGAAGTCCGAGCCAGATTACGAACATCCCGACAGCAAGAAGCAGAGATGCGGCAAGATGCCATAGCGGGGAGAAATAAGCGGAAGCCAGAACAAATTCTCCCGGAGAAGAACGGATCACTTCGGAAGGAATGAGAAGACCGGTAAGCACAGAGAGGAAAACGGCTCCGAGAAGGAAACACTTGTGATGGGAGATGAGCTCCTCCCTGGAGGAAGCCTTCTTTGGCCGCACGTAGGCAGGCTTCTTCTCAGAGGAATGGAGTTCCTGGGACGGGAGAAGCCGGATCGACGGAATAATAAAGAAGAAAGCCATAGCAAACATGATCGCCCGGAAGGAAGATTCCCCTCTGTAGAAAGCAAGGGCGTAGATCGAGATCACCACGGCAATCGATGAATAGGCGACACATGCTGCCTTCTTCGGGTCAGAAAGAGAGGAGATGATATTCTTGACCAGAGAGAAGAGATTGTTCAAAGTCCAGTAAATAACCAGACCGCTCGGTGAACGATAGAGCAGGATAAGGAAGATGAGCGCCATGCCGTGAAGCTGGAGCCGGTCTTTCAAGGATTTGCCCTTCGAATAGATCTCACTGGAGATGACATTGATCAGCGTCATCAGGATCGGAAGAAGATTGACCGAGACGCCTCCGATACGGAGCAGCCCGTCCGGAGCACCCAGATCAGAGAAGAAAAGGAAGCGGAATCCGGAAAGAGGGGTGAGATTAGACAGGAAATGGTAGGCGGCGATGAAGAAGGGGACCTGCAGAAGGAGCGGGAGCGAACTTCGAAGTGCATATATGGGACGGTAATGATTCTCGCGGTAGTAGGCCTGGATTATCATATACCGCTCGTCGCCACGGAATGACTTCTTAATATGGGACAGGAAGGGAGCCATCTGTGCCTGACGGTCTGCTTCTTCGCGCTGGATCGAATCCGCCCTCTTATAGAAAGGTAATAATAGAAGATTGACGGCCAGGCTTAACGGGAAAATGGCCATGCCGTAGTTTTTCAGGATGATAAAGGAGAAGCCGTAGACTACCTCGATTACGACTTCCAGCGGGAATATAAGCAATTGATACAGCAATTGACTAAATGACATGACCGAATCCAATCCCTCGCACTTTACGTTTCCGCCCTTTCAAGAAAGACCGAAAAACACAAACATAATAGCACGAATACCCTTCTATCACAATGATAGCTAAACTGTCGTGCGTATTCCCATCCTATGTGATACAATTATGCTCGCAAGATTTATCGAGGAGAAAGAAAACGAATCATGCGACCATCGAACAAGCGGATGCTGCGCCATTTGGCAGAACGCCAGTTTCATATATATGCATTCTTCATTCCGGCCTTCTTTATGATGGTCGTGTTTGCCATACTTCAGGTGCATCCGTTCGCAACCGGCGAGAATATGATCCTGACGGTCGACTGCTACCATCAGTATGCGCCGTTCCTTGTTGAGACCAGGAATAAGATCCTTGCCGGGGAGAGTCTGTTCTTCTCCTGGAACGTCGGTATGGGTACGAATTTCTGGGCGGTGTTTGCGAACTACAGTGCCAGCCCGCTCAATATCCTGGCGATCTTCTTCCCGCCGAAGTACATCGGCGACTGTATCGCATTCCTGGCGATCCTGCGCTGTGGCCTCACCGGCCTCTTTATGTCCTATCTCCTTAAAGAGCTGGATAAAGGGCGGAAAGATCTTTTCCTGACGGCTTTCGCCTCTGCATATGCCCTCTGCGGATGGTCCATCTCCTATTTCTGGAACATCATGTGGCATGATGCCGTGGTCCTGCTCCCACTGATCGTTCTCGGACTCATCAAACTGATGCGTGACAAGAAGCCCCTTCTTTACTGCCTTTCTCTGGCGATCTGCCTGATCTCCAATTTCTATGCGGGCTATTTCGTATGCCTGTTCCTTATATTCTACGCTCCCGTTCTGTACGTATCGATAACCGAGCGTGTGACGCTGTCTAATTTCTGGTCAGCTGTCTGGAGATTTGCGGTTTATTCTTTGATTGGCGGCGGGCTTTCTGCTTTCCTGACGCTATCCACGTATATTACCCTTCAGAAATCATCGGCCACGGGCGACACCTTCCCGAAGAAATTCGAAGTGATGAACGACATGTTTGACTTCATCAGCCGCTTCCTTGTGGCGCCGAACCCGAACATCCGCGACGGTATGGCGAATGTCTACTGCGGAATCTTCGTTGCTATGCTGATCCCGCTGTTCTTCCTGTGCAAGAAGATCCGTCTCCGTGAGAAGATCGCATATGGCGTGGCGCTTGCGATCATGTACGTGAGCCTTTCCTCACGCATGATGACTTTTATCTGGCACGGTTTCCATTTCCCGAACCAGATCCCTTACCGGCAGGCCTTCCTGATCTCCTTCCTGGTGGTGGTCATGGGGTATAAGACGCTCCGCAACCTTAAGAGTTTCAGTAAAAGCGAGCTGATGGTTCCGTGTCTGTGCATGATTGGATTCCTGATCCTTTACGAGAAGATCGGGGAAGGGGAAGAAGGCTACCTGGCACTTGGTCTTTCCTTCCTTTTCATGATCGTATACACTGCCGCCGTCCGCGTGATCGGAGAAGGCAGAAAGAGCCGCATGTTCCAGCAGATCCTTCTGTTCTCGGTCCTTGTGGCAGAGCTGGCGACGTCGACGATGGCCACCGTTAGCCTGGTAGCCGCGCACGAGAGTTTTACGGGATGGGACTTCTATGCTTCCAAGTATAATGAGATCCAGGAACTCGTAGTGGAAGACGAGAAGCAGAGTCCCTATGGATTCGAGCGTTCTGAGATCTATCCGGCGTATATCTGCAACCAGCCGGCTCTCTATAATTTCAAGGGTATCTCGATCTTTACGTCTACGGCGAGAGAGAGCTTCGTTACCTTCATCAAGAACCTCGGCTTCCATAACAATGGAATCAACAGTATGCGTAACTACGGGCTTACCGAGGTGACGGGCACACTCTTCGGCGTGCATAACATGTATGATCTGAATAAGAACTCGCCGATTCCCGTCTGCTTCAAAGAGGTGGAAACCGGCAACTCCATCCGTAAATGTGTAAATCCGGATGCTCTCGCACTCGGCTATATGACCGCATCGGATGTGTTGACCTACCATATGAACCAGACTTCTGTACCGTTTATCTCTACCAGTGCTTTTGTAAAGAGTATGGGTGTGACGAGCGATGTCTTCAGAGAAGTTGACCTTGAACTGTCTGAACCTTCCGGAATGACGGAAGGGGGAGGAAACTCCCGTACCGGATATAAGTGTACATTCTCCGCAGTCAAGACGGCACAGGTCATTATCGAGCCGAAGAATGTCTCTTCCGGGGATCATCTGTATCTGTATGTAGTGGCTAATAAGGCTCCTTCGATCACGATCCTTGACACCAATACAGAAACGGACGAGACGAAATCCTCGTCTGTCACGGGCAGGAAATACCAGATTTTCGATCTTGGCTATGTCGATGAGAATTCCGAGAAGAAAGTCACGATCAAGTTTAACGAGAGTGAAAACCTGTCGGGCAATCTGTGGATCCAGGTAGCAAGGCTCGATGAAGATGCGTACCGGGAGATGATCGATCTTCTTTCTGATGAACAGATGAAGGTCGTGTCTTACGATTCTACGCATGTTGAAGGAGTGGTCACGGCGAATCAGGACGGAGCGCTGTTCCTGACGATCCCGTACGATGAGAACTGGACTGCCGTGGTGGACGGCGTGGAGACACCGATTCTTCCGATCGACGATGCATTCATGGCAATAGAACTGAAGGCAGGGACACATACGATCTCCCTCACGTATTATCCGGCTAAATTCGATCTCTGCGTGAAGATTTCGATCGTTTCTCTTCTCGCTCTTATCCTTCTTACCGTGATCCGCAGGATCCGCGAAGCGGCAGAACGCAGAAGAAAATTTCAGACCATAGAGGGAGTGACAGATGTAGAACCGGAAGCCGAAGGTATGGATCCGGATGAGTTGGAGGAAAAAGACATTCCGGCGGAGACATCCGCCGAGGTCCCTGCTGCACAGATATCGGAGTCAGAGGAGCTGCCCTCCGGGGAGGATGAATGAGATATCTTCGTAAAGACAGCCGCATCACTCTGGCTGAGCCGAGAACGAAGCTGTATCTTCTGGCTTCTTTTCTTGCGCCGATACTGGTTCTCCTGGTTATTGCTTTTAAGTTCAAGCTTTACCCGTTTACATCGGACTGTTTCGCAACAGAATCACTTCGTCGTACCTATTTCCCGGTAATTGCCGAATTAAGAAGAAAGATCCTCTCCGGAGAATCACTTTTCTATTCATGGAATGCCGGCGGCGGTGTGAACTTCTGGGCGTGGATCTCTGCATATGCATCCAGTCCGTTCGTCCTTCTGTATCTTCTCTTTCCGGAAGACTCCATTGCTTCGGTAACACAGATCATATTCGCGCTGAAGGCGTCCTTCGCCGCATTATCACTCTTCCTTCTCATGTGGAAAAAGGAGAATGTAGTATCTCCGATCAGTGTTGCCCTTTCCGTTGCCTATGGCCTTTGCGGATATGTTCTTACCTATTCTCAGGAACCATGGCTCCTTGATTCTGTGATTCTGCTGCCGCTTCTGATCCTGACACTCCATTTTCTGATCCGAGGGAAGAAACCTCTTCTGTTCTCCCTTGTATGTGCGCTCATGGGCATTACATGTGCCAAGGCCGGCGTATACATGCTCCTTTTCGTTTTTGCGATGTTCCCGCTGCTTATCATTGAGGATCGTAGAGAGAATCGGGATCATCGGAAGCTCCGGACGATCTTCAAGGACTTCTTCATATACTTGTTCCTCGGTATCGGGCTCTCGGCCTTCGTCTGGTACCCGGCATGTCAGGCTCTATGGAACTCGAAAGCGGGGATGGAGACCCTTCACATTCCGGAAGATCTTCAGATGAATCTGAAGGTCTGGGATATTCTGGAGCAGGCAGGCTTCGATTCTCCTCTGATGTTCCCGTTCTTCGAGACCCAGCTTCCCAGTGTCTACTGCGGAATCTTCCCGGTGATTCTGGTGATACTATATGGCTTTTCCCCAAGGATCGGTTTTGTGGAGAAGGTTTATCTCTTCTGTACGATGGTCGTTCTCTATATCTCCATGTCCAGTAAGATCCTTCAGTATCTGGTTCTGGGATTGCACTTCCCGATTACCGGCATATATCCGCAGGCTTTATTAATTTCTTTCCTTATTATGTATATGTCCGGCCGTATTCTTTCGAAGGGCGTATGGTTCGATGACCGAAGCCATGTTCACGTTGCTCTGGGCATGATCCTGACCTTTATGCTGATCCGGTCTGCGATTACGAAGAATCTTTCCTACTCGGATTATTCCGTCTATATGGCGCTTCTTTTCCTGACTATCTATATAACGGTCATTCTTTCTTCCGCGTCTTTACAAGAAAAGAAAAAACGAGCCGTTATGGTACTCCTTGCGTCAGCCATGATCCTGGAGAGCGGACTTTCTTTCTATCGGCCGATCAAAGAGAAATATTATCACGAAGTGCTGGAACGTCCCGTTGTGGATAAAACTGCACTGGATGGTCTTCGCATCGATCCGGCTTCCGACACGAGAGAAACAAAGATGAAGAGAAAGAAAACCTATGCACTTGATAATTCCGTTCTGGTTAAGAAGGAGGATATAGAGCTTCCGGAGAAATACCTTTCTGTGAGAAACAGTCTATCCGCAGGGGAACGCGTACTTATTCCGTCTCCTTCCGACGAAAACTACAATTATGGGTTTGCATACCGATTCGCGACTCTTTCTTCGGATGGATATATGACTTCACTTAAATTCGCCAGAGTGCTCCATGCCCTGGGGATCAACCGGAGTACAGATGGGACGAAGATCCTCCCGTGTCCGGGTACACCCGTAACGGATGCGATCCTTCGTCAGGGACGGCTGATCGAAGAAATAAACGAGATAGGCAGTGTCCGCCCTCTTTCTGATTCAGGCAGGAACGGATTCTTCTTCGTAGCTGATGATGTATACGGTGATCTTCTTACCGATCCGTCGCCCTTTGTCAATCAGAACGAACTGGCGTACCGTCTGACGGGGATCAGACCTTTTCAGGTTCTGGATCTGGAAGCAACGGATCTTGAGAATATGAGAGAGAAGGATGGGGCATATGTGGCTGTCGACGGGTCGTCTGCAGCGAACATCTGCTTCGAATCACGTGAAGCTCTCGGTTCGGACTATAATACTCTTTACATATACTTCAGTTGCGAACAGAAAGTGACGGTGGATGTCTATCTCCGTAATGACGAGAACGAGATCCCGATCGATCTTTCCGGAAGGATCTCAGATGGATGTATCCGGGTCGACCTGGCCCATCCGGAAGGCTGGATTCTTTCTGTGGACCTGCAAGTTTATTCGCCGGATGATTCGTCATTAAAGTTCTATGCTGCAGTACAGGATCAGGAAAAGATGGACATGTTCGAAGAGAAGATGCGGTCCGGTGTTTGGAGCCAGGGTTCCTATGAGGCAGGTAAAGTTACGGGAAGTGTGGATGCTCCGGAAGCGGGAACATTGATGTTCAGCGTTCCGGCTGATGACGGATGGAAAGCCACGATCGATGGGCACGAGACAGTGGTTTTCCCGGCGTATCGGACATTTCTGGCAGTACATGTGCCGGAGGGACATCACGAAATCGTCCTTTCGTACACGCCGGAAGGATTAGATGAAGCGGCGGTAGCAAGCGTGTTTGCGGCTGTACTTCTCGTCCTTCTGTCGGTAAGCAGACTTCTGCCGGATAAGAAAAAACGCAGCAAAACAGAGAACCGAGAAGAGAAACTTATGACTGAAGAGGAGGAACAGGTGAGATGAGTGAGTATAAGGATACCTTTCCCACCACCTTTGTCGTGTTCGACATGGAATGGAATCAGCCGATTCCGTATATTCCATCTCCGGTCGATCCGAAGACCCTTCCAGGTGAAATCATCGAAATCGGAGCGGTGAAACTCCGGATGAATTCTGAGAAGGATTACGAGTTTTCCCGGCCGCTCAGACTGACGGTCCGGCCTGTCTATTACCGCGTGATGAATAAACAGGTTTCCAGGGTGATCAATAAGAGTACGAGCGACCTCAAGTGCGGACTCCCTTTTCCGGAGGCCTATCGGCAGTTCGTGGAGTATTGCGGAGAGGATTATGTGCTATGTGCCTGGGGAGATTCGGATATCTCCATTCTTCGGGCGAATCTCAAGATACACGGGCACTCTGCAGAACTGAACGAGCGCTTCATGGACATTCAGCCTTTCTTCGGCAAGGTAGGCGAGAACACAACGATGCAGAGAAGTGTGAATTATGCAGTCGATTTTTACAGGATCCCGCAGACGGATGATTTTCACAGCGCAGATAAAGATGCATGGTACGAGGCGCAGGTCCTGAAAGAAGCGCTGATCGACTATTTTGCACTGGAATCGAAAGAGGCAGGCGCAGGTGAGAAGGTGATCCCTTTACATTCATATATATCTAATCCGAATCTGACGACACAGTTCCGATGGAGAAGTGCAGTCTTTGCGACAGAGAATGAAGCGGACATGGCGGCGGAACAGGAGAAACTCTTCTGTCCGATCTGTAATGAAGAATTAGAACCGGACGTGGCCTGGTTTGCGTCCGGACATACGCACCTTTCTCTGTGGAAATGTAGCAAGCACGGTTTTCTCTCAGGGAAAATACGCGCAAAGAGAACTCCGGATCAGAAATTTTATGGTGCCGGTCAGATCCGATTTGCAAATGCAAGCTCAGCGTGGTATGTTAGAGAGAAGTGGCAGTCTAAAAACGAAGAACAGGTCTGTGCTATTGAGGACGGCACCTCTTCGACGGAAGACACAGACTGAAACCTACATAATTGCCAGACGAAAAATGATTGAATTGTGAAATAATGTGAAGTTTCCAATCAAAACTCTTTTATTTTGCGTTTCCGTCAATATAATGGTAATTAAGTATAACCAAAAAATGTAACTTATCCGCAATGATTCATTTGACAAAAGTTTGGAGGCAACAAAGATGAAGTTCTTACATAATGGTAAGCTGCATCAGAGAAACAGCAGACGAGGTGGCATGCTTATTCTCGTTCTGATGATCTTTGCTGTGTCGCTTATCCTTATTTCATCTGCTATGACAATTACGCTGGCTAGCCGTAACCGCTACTATGTGGATGCGGAGCGAAGCCAGGAACGTCTGACTCTTTCGTGCGCGGCCGAGACGGTGATCGATGCCCTTATGACGCAGGAGATCACAGATGATCAGCTCGAGTTGATGGCTACGACGAATGGTACATCGCAGTATAAGATCACCGGAGCGAATGCTTCGAGACTCGGTGGTGTTCAGGCTTCGAGCACCAAAGGTACGACGATTGCACCTGGTCTTGCCGGAGCGACAGGGACGAACGATACATACTTCACGGTAAAGAAGGATCCGGATAATGCTGACGATATTATCATGGAGTTCAGCACGATCATTGATCTGACAAGTTCGGACAAGAAGGCTGAGAATCTTCGTGTATATCTGCATAAGAAGCCGGTTACACCGGACCCGAAGCTTTGTGCAAATATGGCAACATTCGGTGAAGAGGGTTCTTCGATCTCTATTCCGAGACTTCACATTACAGCTACGAAATCTTACTCCGTATTCCACGGAAATGTTGATATCATCAATGCTTCCGGTGAATCTCATGTTCACAATACAATGATCTTTACCGGAAAGACACGCCCGGCACAGGGTACTCTTTTCTACAATGATGTTATCTTCTATGGCCCGAATGCAAGTATTGATCTTTCCAGTGCCGGTACCGGTAATGGTATTCAGACTACGGGAGGTATCTACTTCCTGGGTACAGACTTCATGGGTAACTCAGGAACGCAGGAAGTCTTCAGAACCGGCGCGGGCGTTCCGGCAGCAGCTCCTGGAAATCAGGTTGTATCTGCAGCAGGCGGTGCGTACTTCTACAAGGCGAACATGACTGTTAACGGTGATACGCTCCAGAATGGAACCCAGGGTGCTCCATACTGGGTCGTCGGATCAGGCAGTACGGTTAAGAATAACAACTCTTCTGATAACTCTTCGACAAAGTACATCAACGACGGTGGTACTTACAATAATGCCGGTGGAAACGGCACTCGTAATGGTGTAGCGGCAGCGTCTCTTACAGGAACGGATAAGACGACCTATGATAACATCAAGGAGAAAGCTGCGAAGTACCTTGCCGGTGATGTAAAGGCAGCGGCAGAACAGCAGGTTCCTACCACACAGTATATGAAGGACACGTTTGGCGACCATAAGAACGGAACAATGATTGGCTCCCAAACGACTCTTGCGGGCGGCAAAGATTATAAGATGTCTGGAGCATATGGCGGTGGCAAGACCCTCGAGATAAACCTTGCTGATGGCGATACGTACATCTACATGCCTGCGGATGTCACGCTTAATGATTACGTGATCAAGGTATCAAATGCATCGGATAACCGTCTCTATATTTTGCTTGCAGAAGGTGTAACACTGCATATCGGTAATGGCAGCAATCCGTACGACTGGAAACCGAATTCAGGCATCATCTCCTGCGATAGCCGCACGGGTAGTGGTGATTCTTCTAAGGCGGTAACAGGTTCACAGAAACCGGCCTGTGTTATTGCAGGTTTTGGTGGCAACCTCCTGCATGTGCCTACACAGTGCAGTGTTCTGGAAGCCTATGTTTCACTTGCGGGTGACAGCACGATCTGGTATCAGACAGGTGGAAACCGTTTCTATGGACGTTTAGAGGCAAAGAACTTTGTATTCAACTTTAAGCTGGATAACAGCGGTTCTATCCAGGGTAACCATTTGGAAATGGCAGATTGCCCCGGTATGGACGAAGACTCTGCTGGTGGAGAGAAGCCTCTGACACCCCATTACGAAGTAACAGGCTATGAGTATTACTATTAAGTAGTTCGCCTGTTGGTGATTAGTGGAAAATTGAATAAAGGTTAATTCCTCGATGGGGGGCTCGAAAGAGCCCCCCTAATTAATTTGTGAAGTATCAACGAGAGAGATTGTGGGGATGATAGTGGCCTGACATATATATTGAGTAAGGAATCGCTTTGGCCGGAGCTTCAAATGTAATCAACCGGGCCAATCAGAAGAACCCGGTTACAAGCCAAGAGGCATGATTAGAAATCAGTCTGTTAGAAAAGTGCTGTAGGACAATCAAGTAGCCAGCTGATAAAAGGCATATGCATAGTATCCAATTGCAGCACCGGCCGCCAATACTGTCCCGAGATATTTGATGCGGTTACTGTTCTTGATAAGCAGGCGGGCAATTAAGTAGACCGTGGCGGCCACGATAGCGGGAATCAAGCCGATTGCAGCACATAGAGCAATGGCGAAAAGATCGGATGTACGAAGAGCTTTCTGGTCTTTATCCTGGAGATAAGAACGAATGCTTATGCCTCCACGTACAAGAAGAACAGAAAGAATCACAGCAAGAAGACCGATTATGGCGCCACCAAAGAAACGGATGGAGATGGATCTAAAAAGAGAAGAAAGACTATCCGAGCTGTTCCCGGTAGCCACATTGAGGACTTTAGCCAGAACCTGAACCAGATAGTCGATGCCAAGGGCAACGGTCATTACGTACATTGATGAACCGGTGTCCTTCATGATCATCATCTCCACGATGACAATGTTGATCATAATGAACAGTGCGCAGAGTTCAATGAACGGGAAAACATTTTTAGAAGGATCCATCGGATCAAGGAACAGAGCAAGATGAGAGGCAGCCATTATCATATAGGCGAGAGCAGTGAGGCTCTCGATCTTGATATATCTTGAAGAAATCGGAGTCTTGCAGTATCGGCATTTTCCGCCGAGAAAGAGCCAGCTGAAAATCGGAACGAGATCCAGTGCACCAAGTTCATGACCGCATGTCATGCACATCGAGTGACCTTTAACGATTGTCCGATGTTCCGGAATCCTGTAAATACACACATTTGTGAAGCTGCCGACGATGGCACCGAATATTCCTGACAGTACAATATTTAAGATTGCTAAAACAATTTCCGGACTCATTTTCTTCTCGCCTCCTGTATATTATCTAAATTATTACAAACCTGCGGATATTGCAAATTGCCTTTCTTTTTTCTTGTTTTTCTATCAAACTTTTTTGTATATTTTCGACAAAATACGCAGTTTTAGTTGCAAAATAGCAGTTTTCCATGTATATTTATTTGAGAAAAAGACGATGGTAAATGACACGTCAGGAAGGGATCGGGTTACAAGAAAGTAACAGTTTCGCTTGGAGGATGAGCGAAATTGTAATTTTTGTTTTACACGAAACCCTATACAAACGGTGCCGTTTGGGTGTACATTACTATTATCAAATATGAGTGAGACGTGTTAAGTCTTACCATCATATACTAAAGCGTGCATCAATTTGGGAGGGTATGATGAAACGATTAGGTGACATACTTATTGACAGCGGTTTTCTGTCCCAGGCGGAACTTCAGGAAGCTCTAGAGGCTCAGCGTACATCTGATACGAAGAAGCGTCTTGGTGAGATTATTGTAGAGAAAGGATTGCTCACGGAGCTTGATATTCTCAGAGCGATTTCAAGTCAGTATGAACTCCCTATCATCGACCTTCAGCAGGTAGATATCGATCAGGAAGCGACAAAGGTCGTCACAGAGCAGTATTGCGAAGAGAACCTGATTATTCCGGTTGCTTTCGACGAAGGTAAACTGGTTGTTGCTATTTATGACCCACTGAATATTCTCGTTACAGATGACTTGCGTTTCCGTACCGGAAACGATATCGTTACGCTTCTGGCTCCGAAGCAGCAGATCCTTGCCGCGATTAAGATGAATTATGGTAGAGAAGTTGCGAAGAAGGCGGCGGACGACCTGGCAGCGGATCTTGACATCGAAGATATGAAGAAACTCGGCGATGAGATCACAGATGAAGTCAATAATGCGCCGGTAGTTAAGCTTGTTAACTCCATGATCGAGTTTGCTATTCGTGCGAATTCTTCCGATATTCACATCGAACCAATGGAAGATCGTGTTCGAGTCCGTATCCGTATCGATGGTGTTCTCCAGGAGATCATGAGCAACCCGGTTGCTGCGAGAGATGCCATCATTACACGTATTAAGATCCTTTCCGGCATGAACATTGCCGAGAAACGTATACCTCAGGACGGTCGTGTTCAGACCATAATCAACGGCAAGCCGGTTGACATGCGTGTATCTATCCTCCCAACAGTACATGGTGAAAAGACCGTTATCCGTATTCTGGCTAAGAACGATGCCAACCTGAACCGTAAGTATTTAGGTATCAATGAACATAACAATGAGATGATCGACCGAATCGTTAAGGTTCCACAGGGCGTTTGCCTGATCTCCGGTCCTACCGGTTCCGGTAAAACAACAACGCTCTACACTCTTCTCTCTGAGAAGAACACTCCCGAAACAAACATCGTTACCGTTGAGGACCCGGTAGAAATTCAGATCCCGGGCCTTAACCAGGTACAGGTTAACGCAAAGGCTGGTATGACATTTGCCAGTGGTCTCCGTTCTATTCTCCGTCAGGACCCGGATATCATCCTCGTCGGTGAGATCCGTGACGGTGAGACTGCCGAGATCGCGATGCGAGCTGCTATCACCGGTCACTTGGTTTTCAGTACTATCCATACCAACGACGCCGTATCCTCTATTAACCGTCTGATTGATATGGGTATTGAGCCGTTCATGGTTTCTACTGCTCTGATCGGAGTAGTTGCCCAGCGACTTGTCCGCCGTATCTGCACCAACTGCCGTGAAGAATATACACCTGGGCCGGATGAAGTGGAACTTCTCCATCTCAAGCCGGGTCAGAAGCTCTATCGTGGCGCAGGATGCTCGGAGTGTAACGAAAAGGGTTATAAGGGTCGTATCGCGATCCACGAAGTGGTCATCATGACCAAGGCCATGAGGGCATTGCTTGAGAGGCGCGCAAGTGAAGATGAGATGCGCCAGCTTGCAGTCTCCGAAGGTACATTGATGCTTGCCGACTCAGCTGCACAGCTTGTATTAGAGGGTATTACTACTGTGCAGGAAATGAGTAAAGTAACATATTCCATTGACGGTTAAGGAGGAAAGAAAGTGGAAGAATTTACATTAAGTATGGATGCCATTCTCACAGAGGCTGTTCGCCGCCAGGCGTCCGATACGCACATCACCGTCGGTCTCCCGCCGATGATCCGCGTACACGGTGAACTCATGCCTTTGAATTCCAACATTCTGACACAGAGCGACACGGAGTATCTGTGTAAGTCGATGTTGGATAAATCCAGGCAGCAGTACCTCAACGAGCGTGGTGAGATTGACTTCTCGTATGTTGTTAAGGACTACAGCCGTTTCCGTTGCAATGTTTTTAAGCAGCGCGGAAGCTATACCCTGGCTGCCAGAACGATCACAACAGAGATTCCTTCCTGTGAACGTCTCGGACTTCCTGAACTGTTCAAGGATCTCGCTCTTAAGCCACGTGGACTGATTCTCGTTACCGGACCGACGGGTTCCGGTAAGTCTACCACACTGGCTGCAATGGTCGGTCATATCAACCAGAACCGCCGTTGTCATGTACTTACTCTTGAAGAGCCGATCGAGTATCTGCATCGTCATGGTGAGTCCATGATCAATCAGCGTGAAGTACACGAGGATACCCTTTCCTTTGCCAATGCACTTCGTGCTGCCCTCCGTGAAGACCCGGATGTAATCATGGTCGGTGAGATGCGTGACCTCGATACGATCAGTACCGCTATTACCGCTTCAGAAACCGGTCACTTGGTTATGTCTACCCTGCATACCAGTGGTGCAGCGGATACGATCAACCGTATCATCGACGTATTCCCACCGCATCAGCAGGATCAGATCCGTGTACAGCTCGGTACCGTTCTTGTAGCTGTCATTTCCCAGACACTTCTCCCGCGTGCGGATGGTTCCGGACGTGTAGCAGCGTTTGAGATCCTGATTGCAAATGATGCAGTACGTAACCTGATTCGTGAAGGTAAGACCTACCAGATCGATAACACGATCGCCACGAATCTTAAATCTGGAATGTGTTCGCTCGACTATTATCTTGCCGAGCTCACGAAGAAGGGCCTTATCACACGTGAGACAGCGATTTCCCGTTGTAAGGATCCGGATGAGTATCGTCGTTATCTGGCAGCAGCTGGAACGGCAAACTCTGTTTCAAGCGGTCTATTTAGCTCACTTGAGTACTAATAGAAAAGAAAGAAGGAGGTTTGCTTCATGCCAAATTTCAAATATGAAGTAGTCGATGCGGCGGGTCGTTCGAGCAAAGGTATCATCGAAGCAGCAACACTTGCTGATGCTTCTAAGATGCTCCGTGCCGATGGTCGTTTCATTGCTTCACTTGAGCAGGATTCCGGTGCTGGAATTCTCTCGATGAACATTGGAAGTCCGAAGCTGAAGACAAAAGATCTTATGATCATCACCAGACAGCTTTCTTCTCTTTTGAGCGCAGGTATTACGGTTATCCGTTCTCTGGATATGCTGTACCAGCAGCTGGAAAGTAAGAAGGCGAAGGCAGTGATCGGATCTGTTTACGAATCTATTCAGGCAGGTAAAACTTTGTCTGAAGCTTTCCGTGAACAGTCCAAGGCTCTGCCGACCATCATGGTGTCCATGATCTCCGCCGGTGAAGAATCCGGTCGTCTGGACGAGGTTATGAACCGTCTCGCGGCTCACTTCGAAAAAGAGCAGAAGTTGAAGAATAAAGTCGGAGCGGCTATGGTTTACCCGATTATCCTTGCTGTTGTTACCTTCGGTATCACGGTCGGACTTATGACCTTGGTTGTTCCGAGATTTGCTACAACGCTTAATGAGCTGGGTGGTGAACTCCCGGGTCTTACGAAGGCAGTTATGGCATTCAGTGATAGTATCGTAGATTTCTGGTATATCTATATAGCAGTAATTCTCGGTATTGTTGTTGCGTTCCGTCTTTTCATCCATTCTGAGAAAGGTTCCATGGCTTGGGCGAAGTTCAAACTCAAGGTGCCGATCGTAGGTAAGGCTCAGAAGGCCACAGCTGCTGCTCGTTTCACAAGAACGATGTCAACACTTCTGCGAAGCGGTATCAGTGTTCTTGACTCTATGGAGATTACAAGCCATACACTTGGAAACAAGTATCTGGAAGAGCAGCTTTATGAATCCAGAAATGAGATCCGTAAAGGTTCTTCCGTTTCCAGATCAATTAGAGGAATCAAGGAATTCCCTCCGATGATCTACGCGATGACCGCTATCGGCGAAGAATCCGGTACTTTGGACAGCATCCTGGACAAGGCTGCGGACTTCTTTGAGGATGAGGCGGATGCCGCTACAGCTAAGATGACAGCCGCTATGGAGCCGCTTATGATCGTCATCATGGCTGGTGTTGTTCTTGTTATCGTTGGTGCCTGCGGTCTGCCGGTACTCACCATGTCCAAGAATATTATGTGATGATAACTCGAAAGGAGATTAGTTATGGCTTTTGGAACTGGAAGCAGCAGAGAGATTTCAATTGATGTCTCTAGCTCAAACATGAAAATGGTACTCGGCGGTTATAACCGCAAGACAGGGGTAGTATCGATCGAGAAATTCGGTCTTATCCCGCTCGAGTCCGACACCATCTCGGATGGCGTAATCGCAGACCAGTTTGGTGTGGTTATGGCTCTGAAGAATGCTCTGGCTAAGAGTAATATTCAGGACAAGCGTGCGATCCTTACCGTGGAGGGTAGTTATCTTCACACAAGAGATCTTGAACTCCCGGCAGTAAAGGGTGATCAGCTCCGTGATATGGTTCGTTACGAGATTCTCGGTCAGGGCACAAACAACCGTGACATGATTGTTGAATACATTATTTATGATAAGGTTCTCGATGAAGAGACCAAGCAGCAGAAGTATAAGGTACGTGCCACGGCGATCCCGAAGGACGTTGCCAATGACTTCCGTGAACTGATGAAGACCAGTGCTCTTGTACCGGTTGCTCTCGATGTAAATCCGAATGCGATCCGTAAGCTCTTCAAGGGCGGCACGATCAACGGTACAACGAATATCAATTCGAACACACTGCTTCTTATTGAGCTGTCTTCGAAGACAACTAACATTACCGTTCTTGATAAGGGATTCCCGGTACTGACACGCCGACTTCAGTTTGGTCACTCCAACATCCGTCAGGTTGCCGAGACGGTGAAGAAAGTTCAGGGCAATTCCGCGAACAAGTCTTCCATCCTGACACGCCGACTTCAGGTTGTTAAGGGTGAGGGCATCTCTTCCGTAGATGTTGCGGATATCGATGTATGGCATGAGACCGTGAAAGATGAGCCTTCGCTGAATAGCGCAGTATCGGCGTACTTTAAGAGCCTTACTGATGCCATTTCCAGAACGGCTCAGTTCTCGATTTCGAAGTATCATCTCGATGCGATCAGCACATGCTTCCTTTATGGATCCGGTGCGAGATACAGAAAGATGGATAAAGAACTCGCCCGCCAATTGGGCACACAGGTAGAAGTTCTTGGTTCTCTGAATACTGTTCAGGGTCCGAAAGACTTCCTGCTTAGTGACTATGTGAATGCGTGCGGCGCACTCATTCGTGAAAACTGAAAGGAGGCGAGATTATGAGTTTAGCAAAATCAAAGAATGATTTTTCCAAGAAAGATATGAACTTCTTTTCAGAGTTTTCTTCTGCTGCATCTCAACAGATTTCGTCAGCATTCCCTATTTTCCTGCTTGCTACAGTAGCCATTCTGGTTATCACATTGATCGTATGGATCGTATGCGGAATCCAGGTCATGAAGAAGCAGGATCAGATCAACGAACTGAAGGCGATTATGGATTCTGCAGAGTATAAGGCTCAGCTGGATGCCAAGGATGCTTCCCAGAAGTTGGTCGAAGACCGTCAGGAATACCATCTGGTAATTACTACTCTGGATCAGAAGATCGCTTCTAGAACAACATCTAGTGTAGAAACACTCACATCCTGTGTTTCTGCTCTTCCGGATGACACCGTTCTGACTGAGTATGATGATTCAAACGGACTGGTAATCATCAAGGGACAGTCATTAAACCGTGAGTCTCCTTACAACTATCTGAAGACTCTGAAGGATAAAGATCTGTTCAGTTTCGTGCAGGAATCGATATCCGTATATGACCCGATGGCTGAAGGGTATAAGAAAGAAACCCTCATGTTCGGTATCATGCTGTACAAGTTCGAGTTCCAGTGTACTCTCAAGGGACACTTCAGTGTATCTTGGGCATCCTACCTCGATGGCACTACACCGTCACCTCTTACAGGTCTTATGACGAAGACTTACAATTCCGGATCCAACTATGACATTCTGGATGTTGCTACATTTACAACGAAGGATGGCACTACTTACAATCTGAAGAATATTACGATTAACGGCACGGCAATTTCGGCTCAGGCTCTTCAGGAAGCAAAAACCATGAATCAGTTGAGCGGAAAGGTGACCTCTAATCTGAATATCGAATTCTTCTATGAGGCAGCAGATAATGGAGGTGAATCTTAATGAAAAATTCTGGAGGAAGAGATACATTCCTACTCTTTATTGTATTACTCCTTGCTCTTGGTGCAGTTTGTTATCTGTTCGTTATCAAGAAGAACATCGACAAACTTGCAGATGTCAAGGAAGAATTGAGAACTGTTGAGGCCGAAAAGGCACAGAAGGACGCTATTATTGAGCAGGCTAAAGCTCTTGACGCACAGAGCGCAGAATTGAAAAAGCAGATCGAGGAACTTGAGAACAAGGTCCTTCCTGATCTGGACACCAGCGCGATTCAGCGTAAGCTCTACAAGCACTTCGAGGATGCGGGAATTCCGTTCTACGTAGAAGTAACCAATACGCCACTGGCTTATGATACGGTTACCCTGGCGAATGGACAGACGAGTCAGAATCGTACAAAGTATTCCAGCTACACAGTCAAGGTTTCCGGTACAGATGGATTCCTTCTGACGCATGATGAAGGTGATGACATTCCGTACATGGTATTCTATACCCAGCTGGGTATTCCGGCAGGTGACGAGAATACAACAAACCCGGATGCACAGGCTATTGGCTATAACAATGCTAATGAGATCCAGACAAGCACATATGTAGGATACGATGAGTTTGTTGAGGCACTGAAGAAAATCCAGGCAGATGCACCGGATTATGTAAAGATCACGGACATTGCCATCGAAGACACGAAGCAGGGTTTCTGCTACTACACAGCTACAGTTACAGTATTCGCTTATGAGCTGGTTGAGCGTCTCTCGGTTGCACCGACAGACATGAACTACATGAAGTGGGTAGGCGCAGAGCAGATTGCTACCGGCGGTATCGTTGGTCTTCCCAGTTACTTTGTAGTTATTAATCCGAATCTCTATAAGGTTTCCCCGTCCTCTCCGCTGTATGGTCATTACATCGCATTCGGAACTGGCGGATATGATTTCAATGTAAACAGACCGTTTGCTACATGGAGCCATTGGGGCTATGAGTGGAATCTTGTTGAGCAGGTTATTGAAGAGACGCAGGAGCTGATCCCTGAACTTCAGCATCTGGAGATCAAGTACAGACTTGGTATGATGACTACCGAAGAGTACAACCAGATCAGGCAGGAGTACGAACAGCAGTTCCAGGATCAGATGGCTGCGGCAGCTGCAGCCGCTGCAACAAACAACGGCGCTCAGTAATCGATCCGTATTACTAAAGAACGTACCGAGGGACCATCCGGAAGGGTGGTCCCTTCACATTTCTTCACAATTCAAACAAGTCAATACGATTTGTGATGATCAAGGCAATAAAGAGACCGAGGTTTCGTAAAAAGAAGCTGAAAAGACCGATAAAACGGACGTTTTGGGGCGAAATGAACCGGGTGGTTATTGTCAAAAAAAGAAGAAGAACAGGGGTGAAAATGGTAAACTTCTTATGCGAAAATGGTTATACAGAAAAATTCTTCACAAAAATGTGAAGAAATTTCAAAATTCCTATTGCATTTTCAAAATCACCTGCTATAATGTAATTACAAACTCAATAAAACAAATTTAGGAGGAACTTATTATGAAGAAGATTCAGAAGAACAGAAAAGGTTTTACACTGGTTGAAATGGTACTCGTTATCGCCATCATCGTTATCCTGGCGGCTGTAGTATTCTTCTCCGTTGCTGATTACCTCAACAAGGCAAGATCTGCTACATCTAAGATCGAACAGCACAACTCTGCAGTTAACACTGTAACATCTGCTATCGCTGCTGCTCTTGGTAACACCTAATAGCCAGTAGACTAGTAATTAGTTGTAAAACTTAATCGAGGGGGGCTGATGAAGCCCCCCTTTTTTTCATCTTAAGCTGCATGATTATGAACCGGATCCGGTTCGGCCAGCGATCAGGGGAAAGAGATTACGTTTACTATTTGTTAACAATTAGGTCTTTGCACTTCGTTTCAGATGTGCTATAATCATTATGGTTATACTTGGAGGAAATTATGAACAGAGTCTATAAGACGAGGCGTGGCTTTACTCTCGTAGAGATAGTCTTAGTCATTGCTATTATTGTTTTGTTGGCTGCGGTTATTGGTCTATCTATCAGCGGTCTTATATCCAAGGGTAACGAAGGTTCTGCGAGCATCCATGCAGAGAGAGAATCCCTAAAGGCTAATAATGCAGAGAAAGACAGTAAATTTGTTGCAGCTGGTTATTAGGAGGGATGCTTGATGTTTAGAAGAATGAAGGTCTCTAAGCGGGGTTTTTCGCTACTTGAGACCATGTTATCCGTTGCGATTCTCTTGATCGTCACATTAATGGTTTATGAAGGCTTCATGTCTACATTGAATTATGCCGGAGATACAGCTCTGGCGGAGCGTGTAGGAAATGAGCAGGCCGGTAAAGTCTATTCAGAGCTTGGCTCGAAGACGAACGGCAATTTGCCGAAGCATGTTGCTAATTCAGAGACTTCTTGCATTATGATCAAGGGTACAGGCGTGAAGAGTGTTCTTCAGGTTGAAGAGCTTGACCATACCACGGGTATGTCTGTATTTAGCGCCGGTAGTTCCTTTACTGATGGAGCCACATTCATCGGTACTACGAATCGACATGGTTTCGTATATAGCCAGAGAACTTGTCCGAATCACCCTAATGCTACCGTTCAGTACTATAAGACTACGATTTCCGGAAATACGGCAATTGTAGCACGTTGCTCGACTACGGGATGCTCTTATGCGACGGGTGGCTCTAACCAGAACAAGCTGGTCGTCAGCTGGGGTTCTGATGATACATAAGGAGGCGGATTATGAAGATTTTCAGTAAGAATAAGATTATTCGCCGTCGTGGATTCACCCTGCTTGAGATGGTTCTTGTTATGGCGATCATGGTAATCATGTCAGCGTATCTGTACGCAACATTTAAAGTAGTCAACTACAGTCATCTTGAGGTTACTGTCGTGAATGATATGCACGACTATGCCAGCCTGAATCTTCAGGCCATTGCGAATAACCTTTGCAATGCTACGAGCATTACTACTGCTGGCGACGCCGGAAAGGTGATTCAGCTTTCTGGAGATGGCAGTTCGATCAAACTCGGAAATGCAGATCTGCTTCCGGATTTCGTACAGTATCATACAGGTAACGGAACGGCAAAGTGGGGACTGGGTCTCTCGTTCAAGGCGAACAAGGATGCCAAGACGATTACGGTTACTATCGAGATGACAGATAATGCGGTTCCGTCTTCCGATGTCGTATACAGAGATTCCATTACGGTTTACTGCCCGTCTTGTACATCTGATACAATCGGGGATATCAATGGAGCTACTTCTGTGAGCTTCACCACGGATCCGATTCCGGCATCATGATTTAAGTTACATTTTTGGTTGATTACCAGGATGTTCCCTTGTGAGTGATCACAAGGGAACATTTTTTATGCATAGATTCTGAACCAGCGTGAAAAACTTGTTAGTAGCTTCGTATCCTTACATATATTAGGATCAGTTGGCGTGTGATAGCAGGAAGTGATATAATATCTTGAACAAATTTACGAGGTGGAGGTTTTCCCTTATGTCCGGACATTCCAAATGGAATAATATTAAGAGAAAGAAAGAAGCGTCGGATGCCGCGAAGGGTGCGGTATTTACAAAGGTCGCAAAAGAGATCATGGTTGCAGTAAAAGCAGGCGGCCCGGATCCGGAGAATAACTCGAAGCTTAAGGATGTAATCGCGAAGGCAAAGGCGGCGAACATGCCGAATGATAACATTAACCGTGCCATCAAGAAGGCAGCGGGTGCCGGTGAAGGCGATGAATACGAAGAAATCGTATATGAAGGATATGGTCCGGGTGGAGTCGCGATCATGGTAAGAGCACTCACGAACAACCGTAACCGCACGGCTGCGGATATCCGTCACATCTTCGATAAGTATGATGGAAATATGGGTGTTTCCGGAAGCGTTTCATTTATGTTCGAGAACAAGGGAACGATCCTGATCGATTCGGAAGAATTTGACGATGAAGAGACGGTTATGATGGATGCACTCGACTGCGGGGCAGAGGATTTCTCGGCTGAAGAAGGATACTATGAGATCCTTACTGATCCGGCGGCATATTATGAAGTGAAAGATGCACTCGAGGCGAAGGGCTATACATTCGTGGATTCTTCGCTCGGACCGGTTCCGCTCAACTGGACGAAGGTCGAAGATGAGGAGATCGCCGGCAAACTCGAACTGATGCTGGAGAAGTTCGACGAGAACGACGATGTCCAGGAAGTGTACAACAACTGGGATAACTGAGCCATAACTTGGTGTCGAAGAACGGGATGAATCGGATACGCCGTGAATTCCCGGAAAATGAAGACCGGTTAGAATAAATAAGAGGTAATAGGAGTGGAACTGCCGAAGCAAAAGGGGAAGGAACAGACAGAACACCCGGAAGAGAAGCAGGGTGCGTCTCGTCGTGGCGTCTTTATTCCTGAACTTCGTGCGACTCTCCGCCGCCTCGAGAAAAATGTGGATAATACTCGTGCCCATCTCCGTAATGAGCGCCAGATCGAGACGGCGATCAATGACGAACAGATGATGAGGGAGTTATTATCCACTATTGCTGTTGTTGCTTTCGTCGGACCTTCCGGTACGGGAAAGAGTACGCGGGCCATACGAGTGGCGAAACAGAATGCCATCCATTACATCATTGACGATGGTCTTCTGATCAACGGCAGCCGGATCGTAGCCGGAAACTCGGCGAAGAAAGCTCCGACCAAACTGGAATCCGTAAGGCAGGCCCTCTTCGAGGATCCCAGCCGGTCGTCTACGATGAGACGTGCGCTGGCAGAGAATCTTCCGCAGACACTCATGATCCTCGGTACATCGGATGCGATGCTCGAGAAGATCTGTAAGAATCTCTGGCTGAACCAGCCGGCGATGCTGATCCGCATCGAAGATGTCAGTACGGAAGAAGAAATCACGCAGGCCAGAAATACCCGTATGCGGGAAGGTATGCATACGATCCCGGTTCCGAGCATGGAGATCAAACACGAATTCTCCGGATATTTCTCGGACCCGCTTAACCGTCTGCGCAGACGATGGGATAAGGAACGCGGCGTCCAGCCGGTCGCACCGGATACGGAACGTACCGTTGTGCGTCCGACGTTCTCGAGCCTCGGAAGTTATTCCATTTCGGACGATGCGCTTCTGGATCTGGTGAAGATCATCCTGAGAAAAGTGCCGGGCATACATGATGTCGTCGGTTTTTCGTCAGAGAAACGTGTTTATGGTGTCGTACTGAGTATCGATCTGGAACTGTACTACGGATTTAATGCCCAAGAGGTGCTGCTGAACGCGCAGCAACGTCTGGGAAGATATATCGAGGAATACTCGTCCATCAATATGGTGGCGGTGGATGTGCGGGCCAAGCGTCTGATCCATGAGGATCCCGCTTAAGACCGCCGGGAAGGATGATTTATGAAGGTTGAGAAAATCTATACCATACCTGTCAACGATGCCTACTCTTCTTCGTGCACATGCCCGCTTTGTGCACTGAAGGCGAAAGTCGAAGCAGATAGCCTGGATTACTATCTCGGTCCGTCTCTTATGGAGCCGGATAACCGTGAGCTTACGAACAAGTCGGGATTCTGCGGGGATCATCTGAATAAGATGTTCGGCCGTGAGATCAATCGCCTCGGTATGGGACTGATGCTTCATACGCATATCCAGGATGTGAAGAAAGAGACCGATCCGATGTGGGAGAAGGCCGCGCCCGATAAGAGAACACTGCTTAAGGGAAAAGATGCGGACTACAAGAAGAGACTGACGACGCTTGCAGATAAGATCGATGCACGATTGCAATCATGTATTATCTGTGACAAGATCAACACCACCATGGACCGGTATATGGAAGTGATCATGTGGCTGTATTTCGAGGATGCATCTTTCCGCGAAACATTTGCCACCAAGACGTATCACTGCCTGCCGCATGTGGCACTGCTTCTTCGCGCAGCGGCGGAACAGCTGAACCAGAACCAGGCGGCAGAGTTTGTTACCGCGCTTGCGAAGACCCACAATCAGGGACTTGAAGAACTGATCAAAGATGTGGAATGGTTCACACTGAAATTCGACTACAGGAATAAAGATAAGCCGTGGGGAAACAGTAAGGATGCTGTGCCGCGAGCCATCGCCATGCTGGGTGGACAGACGGCAGATATCCCCTCTTCGGAGAAGGAGAGCGGGAACAAATGACGATGAAAGAGTTTTTTACACAGACGCCGACAGAGACCGTTCCGGAACTGGCACTGGTAGAGCAGGGCGCCCACCCTAAGAGGGTCGTCCTTCTGATCGAAGGAGAGATCGTCGGTGACAATAAGGGAGACGAGGCATCCGAGGAGCATGGCCGCGAGCTGATGCTTCATGCACTTGCGAGCCTGGGCACTGTGAAAAATGTTCCTGATGAGATCATCCTTCTCCATGATGGCGTGAAGCTGATCCTTCCGGAGAGTGAATGCTTCTCCTGCTGGAAAAGCATCCTGGACCGGGAGATCGTAGTGAAGGCCTGTAACGAGACACTCTTCTATCTTGGGAAGATCCCGGAAGATCCAAGGATCCTCTGTGAGGACATGGCCGATCTTCTGCAGGATCTGCTGACGGCGGATCACGTCGTGCGTCTCTGATAAAGAGGAGCTTCAAGATGGCAACAGTAAAGCGATACAAGAAAGAGGACTTGACGACATACTGTCTCGGAGCAACGGTCAGCCTGGAATATCTGAATATCCGTCCCAAAGACGTCACGAAAGTATACGTTCACAGTGCTTTTTACGAATCGGAGACAAAAGAGAAGATCGAGAAGATCTGCAGAGAGGAAGGCATCTCGTGCGAAACGAACGATAAAGTCTTCCAGATATTGTCGCAGAAAGAGAACTGCTTCGTGATCGCCATGATCCGCAAGTACAGATGCGAACTGGATAAAGAGCAGTCTCACGTGGTGTTGGTCAACCCGGGAAATGCGGGCAATGCAGGAACGATCATCCGTTCATGTGCAGGATTCGGTGTCCGGAATATTGCCATTATCCGGCCGGGTGTCGACTTCTTCGACCCGAAGGTCATACGTGCCTCGATGGGAGCGCTGAGCCGGGTGAACTTCAGATATTACGACAGCTGGGAAGAATACGCAGAGACAGATGGCGCAGGGCAGAGGCATTTCTATCCGTTCATGCTCGATGGAAGTTCACTTCTCAATGAGACGAAGATATGTAAGCCGTTCTCGCTGATCATGGGAAATGAGGCGACAGGCCTTCCTGCTATGTTCTCAGGGATCGGACAGCCGGTCAGGATCGAGCACACCCATGCCATCGACAGCCTGAACCTGCCGATTGCCACCAGTATCGGACTGTATGAAGCGACGAAAGGTGATTTTTCATAGAAAAACGAAAAAAAGTCTTGCGCCGAGGAAGCAAGCGTGATACAATGTCTCGGTGTCTGAATAAGAATAATACTGATGGAGGTGAAGGAAATGCCGAATATCAAGTCCGCATGTAAGCGCGTTAAGGTTACAGAGAAGAAGACTTTAGCCAACAAGATGAAGAAGAGCGAGATGCGCACCATCGTCAAGAAGGCAACGGCTTCTATCGCCGCATCTGATGATAATTCCGCGGCGCTCGTTAAGGACGCTCAGGTTGCACTCGACAAGGCTGCTGCTAAGGGATATATTCACAAGAATGCAGCGGCAAGAAAGAAGTCCAGACTGGCTAAGGCTGCAAATGCTGCTAAGGCGTAATGGGATTTCTTCCATCCCGAAATGAACAGATCCCGGTCGATGAGACCGGGATTTTTTATGCTTCAGGAAAAGCGTAAAAAGAGACCAAATGTTATTTTTTTCTTTTGCTTTCCCTTCCGAAAACAGTTTCAAATGTTAATGAAGTGTTTCAGAATGCTTAAATTATGGTGTAAATGTGAAAATAATAGTCATTTTTACTTGAAATTTGAGATCAGCCCTTTATACTGCTATATAGAAATAGTATACGGGAGTATGCTTGACGACACTTTTAGGCCTGACATCAATGATAAGTCAAAGGGGATTATTATGAAAAAGTTGTTTGCAAACAAGAAGTTTCTCGGAATCACCAGTCTTGTTCTGGCCACTTCGATGGTAGTCGGTACGATTGCGATACGAAGGTCGAAGAACAGTAAGGGAATTGAGGTAGGAGTACCTCAGGTTCTTGCGGACTCCAATTACCTGGACTATGACTCTTCGAGCCAGGTAAACTACAGCACCGTGCTTGGACGTGCAGTGGATTATGGTATTTTGTCTAAGAATTTGAATCAGATGAATCATATGCAGACAACTTTTGCTACCAGTCTTTACACGGGTGGTTCGGATTCGTGTGATGCCAACCTCGGAGGACCGGCGGCTGCACAGTTCATCGTTGCAGATATGACGGAGGGATCGAAACTCCGATTTGATGATGTTGTTTACAAGCAGCAGATGAATTATGTCGTAGACACGACTTATGAACTGGCCAATGCCTCCCCTAAGAAAATTGAAGCGGCAGCGAATACTATCAATGTCTTGACCCGTAAGTACGATAAAGATGTGCTCAATCAGAATATCGATTCCATGATTGAGCATATTCAGGACGAGTCCCGTACACTTGTTGCAAAGCCGGCGATTACCGTTGACGATGTCCTGATTCAGAGTCCCAACGATCCGCAATTGTATACGCTTGACCTTGATGACGATTCTTATGAAGGAGCGACTGTGTACTTTAATGTACCGGAAGGAAGTGCGCTTCTTACTGCAATGGGGGATAATCTGACCATCAAGAAGAGAAACAGCACAGTCATCGTATTTAATGTTCTCTCAGACAGCTCTGTGACTCTGAAGAAATTCTTCGTAGAGGTGGATGGCGAGAAAAAATCCACAAATACAGACTGGGAAAAACCTCTAAACGAGCAGAATACGTTCGTAGATAAAAAGATTGCCAGAAAGATCATCTGGAACGTGCCCAATGCAACAGATGTGACAGTGGATTCTACCGCCGGTGTGTTCCTGGTTCCTACCGAGGGTGCTGTTGTAAAGACAGACGGTGGACCGAGTGCCGGATGGATCGCATGTGCAGGAACTACGACCTTAAACAGAGGAATTGAGTTCCACTTTGTTTACACGGATCGTAGCGAAGAAGGAAACGACGTCTTCACCAGCTACATGCATTTTGCTACGAAGAAAGCATTTACCAAGGATATTTCAGATCCCGCGAACGAGAATAATGTTCTGACTAATATCCGCATCCAAAAAGATGATTTTCAATTCACGTTCGTCGAGATGACGGATGCAACCTTCTCCAGAGAACTTAAGGAACGCCAGGAAGATGAAGAGCTTCCTCAATATGGGAACGATGAATATGGTAAGGTTACATTTCCTTCATTAACGGTAGACGTAACAAAAGTCGATCCGAATGTTCCACTCCACCGTTACTTCGTGATTAAGGAAGCGGCCAATAATTCTACTGATGGGAATATTACCATGTCGTCCGGTGAGATCGATATCGATATGGAGATCCGTAATATCGATGGTATCATTCACTACTACATCAAATCCTGGCACTATGCTACGGCTGAGGATAAAGCGAACGGAGCACCTTATAAGGTCAATATCACGGAAAATGGAGAAGGCATTGAGATGTCCGGTACGGAGTTCTCACTCGGTGGTTTCTACAATGAGTACAATGTGAAGAACGCTTCTCTCGCAGTAACGAAGAATGTTGAAGGAGACGACGCAGAAGGGTTCCCGACAAACAAAAAGTATAAGATTGCAATTAAGAAGGGCCTTCAGTATGTTCAGAATGAAAATGGTCTTCTGAATGGAACACCGATGTACTTCGAAATGACCAAGGGAGAGACGATTACTATTAATAATCTTCCGTTGGGCGAGTATGTGGTGGTCGAGGATGAAGCGGATTTTCCCGGATTCATTCTGTCCACTTCTTATAGTGATTCTTCCAATGTATCATTAGCGAATGAAGGTGAGCGCAAGTCGGTTACTGTTACGAACAGCTACACCAAAGTAGACGTTACAGATAAAGCTACGCTGAAAGTGAATAAGTCGGTTCTGGTTGACGGAAGCAGCGACAACATTCCGGATGCGATAAATAGTAAAGAGTTTAGTTTTACTGTTAAGAGCGGGGACCAATTCGTGCAGGATATCAATGGCGGACTTGGATATAACGAAAAGACATTTACCATCAAGAATGGAGAAGAAATGGTATTCGTCGGGTTAGATCCGACCAAGTCTTACAACGTTGAAGAAAAGATCGGCCCGAATAGTAATATTCAGGTCGCCGGATATGAGTTCCAGGGAGCTCAGAGCACGACCAGCGTCGACAATATCACGATCCAGGCTAATGGAGAGCGGGAAATCACTCTCGTCAACAGTTATAAGAGCAGAACCGGATATCTTAAAATAGAGAAGCTTTTCCTGGAGGAAAATGTGAATTATCCTCAGGGTTCAGATCAGCGGATTTCTGCGGAAGATATGGAGGAGATGGATCTTTCGGGTCTGAAGTTCCATGTTACCGGCCCGAATGGATTTGATGAAACCATTTCGTGGAGTGAATTCACTAATGGTACGTACACTTTTACTGATCCTGTACCGGAAGGAAAATACACAGTAGAAGAGTATGTTCTTGTCGGAGGTGAAGAGCAGGATCTGTTTGAAACAGGTAGCGCGAAGTATGTATATTCCCGCACCTATTATCCTGATAATATCGAAGTGCATCCTGCACCGGATGCGAATAATCCGACTAATGCGCAGGTGAAAAATCTGTATAAGAACGTAAAATGCGATAACAGTCGTCTGACGATCAGTAAGTCTGTTGTCCCGTCTACGAGTGCGAAAGACAGCTATAAGGTGTATGTGACTACAACTGTTAATGGGGTGCTCAAGTACTGTAGATTTGATGCAACCGGAAAGTATATCGGTGCAGATGCTGTAACGGACGAGACAGATTTCTCTGAATATGAAGTTACAGTCTCTCCGAATGGAGCAACGACCTTATCTGCACTTCCACTCGGATCATATACCGTGATCGAGTCGGAGGAATCTGCAAAGGTAGAAGGCCAGCAGCTCATGATTTCGTACTCGAACCAGAGTTTCGAGATTAACCAGTATGATTTCAATAAGAATGTTCAGGTGACTAATACTTACTCGCAGTATTCACTGAATGTCAAGAAGATTATCGAGGGACAGGCTCCGTATCCGTCGACGATATATCAGTTTGCAGTGAAGAAGAACGGTCAGTATGTGCAGGCGAATGGCTCGCTGGGATCTCAGGTTTACTATTTCACTACAAGAGGATCAGATCCGGCACAGACGATTACTGTTCCGGAAGGCGGCGAATATGAGGTAGTGGAGAGATTTGCCAGCTGGAGTACAGAAGGAGATCTCAGAGCGGATGATTATAACATCTACTATGACATGCAGACTTCCTATGTTGTCAATTCTGTTGCCGGAAACAGCGGAAGAGTGTCGCTTGATGCATCCAACACAAATGGTGAAGTGGACATCGTCAATACATATACATATAAGAATGTAAGTGACCTGAGCATCACGAAGACTGTTCAGGGTGATACAGACATGCCCGGCTATAGTCGTGTCGAGGATGAGCTTTTCCCGATCTATGTAAAACTGAATCGTGCCGGTACGTATGCTGTAGAGATTACCGAGAATGGAACAGCCGCAGATACGGATATTCCTGCGACGGTGGAATTTGCTGCAAACGAGGCAGTTCTTTTTGAACTGAAGGCGGGACAGACACTTACAATCTGCGATATCGTGAGTGGCACGAAGTACGAAGTGTACGAAGCCACACAGAATCTGTCTGATGGGTTCTCGCACGACGAGGCGAATGACGTGGAATTCAGTGATTCGACGAAGACCATAGATGGCGGCAGCCTGAATCAGAGTACAGGTGAGGTCGAAAAAGGAGCGACAGATACAGTAGAGATCACGAACCACTATACGGAAGAAGAAAAGCTTGCGTCGCTTCGGATCGAAAAGACGGATGCAGAAGGAAAAGCATTAAGTGGTGCTCAATTTGCATTTACTCCTGATGAGTCTTCCTTTATAGAAAAGGCAACCATCGAAGGAGCAGCAGAAGGCTCCACTGTGACGAGCTTTATTAGTGATGGTCAGACGATTCTGATCGACGGTCTTGGCGACGGAAGATATACTCTGACTGAGACATCAGCTCCAGAAGATTATTCCGGATATGAAGGTACAATCGTAATTACCGTAGAAAACGGAGAAGTGGTTAATGTTGTCGCGGATCCGGATACTACGCTTGTTTCCTTTGATTCGTCACAGCAGACTATTTCTGTGATCAATAACGAAATAGAGAAGATCACTGTTTCTGTTAAGAAGGTTTGGAACGACTCGAATAATCAGGATGGCAAGCGTCCGGTATCTCTGACGGTTACTCTCTATGCGGATGATGTCGCTACAGATAAATCTGTGACTCTCAGTGATGCCAATTCCTGGACTGCTTCTATTCCGGATCTGCCGAAGTATAACGGATCGGAAGAGATCGTGTATACGTGGAAAGAAGCGGATGTACAGTATTATGAGCTGACCGGTAATACAACGGAAGGAACACTTACGACTCTGACGAATGAGCATGAGACCGAGACAGTTTCGCTGTCTGTCAAGAAGGTCTGGGAAGACTCGGATAACCAGGATGGCAAGCGTCCGGATAGCATTACCGTGAACCTGATCAACAAAGGTGATGGCAGTGTCGCGGGAACCGTTACACTGAATGCGGACAACGGATGGAAAGATTCTCTTTCCGATCTTCCGAAGTATGCAGACGGTGAAGAAATCGAATACGAGTGGGTGGAAAACACGGATGATCTGCCAGAAGGATATACGCTTACAGACAAGTCGACAGACGATAATGGCGTAACGGTTCTGACGAATTCGTATGAAACAGAGAAGACCTCTGCGAAGGTCGTGAAGGTCTGGGACGATAAGAATAATCAGGATGGTAAGCGTCCGGATAGCATCGCGGTAACACTTCTTGCAGATGGAGAAGCTGTGGCTGGATATACCAATGTTGTTCTGAACGAAGAAAATGAGTGGACGGTATCAGCGGAAAACCTTCCGAAATATGCAGCTGGTAAAGAAATCGCCTACACATGGGAAGAGGATACAAGTGTACTTCCGGATGGCTATACTGCTTCCAGCGAAAAGGAGGGTTCGATCACAACACTGAAGAATTCCTACAAAACGGAAACAGTAGATCTTCAGGTGACGAAGGTCTGGGATGACAAGAATAATCAGGATGGTGTACGTCCGGATTCAATCGTCGTCATCCTTATGAATGGCGAGACTGAGGTTGCTTCTGTAGAACTGAACAAGGACAACGATTGGACAGCATCTGTCACCGGACTGGATAAGTATGCCAACGGTGAAGTGATTCGTTACGTATGGTCCGAACCGGATATTCCGGCTGGGTATCAAAATACTGGCGCAGTAGTGAACGGAAATACCACAACGCTGACCAACAAGCACGAGGTGGAGACGATCCGCTTGTCTGTTAAGAAGGTCTGGGATGACGCGGAAAACCAGGATGGCAAGCGACCGGATAGCATCACTGTAGCACTTAGTGTAGGTGAAAGCGTGGTTGACGGATACGAGAACGTCACACTGAACGAAGAGAATAATTGGACGTTTACGACTAATGAATTGCCAGTGAATGAGAACGGTACTCCCATCGAGTACAAGTGGGTGGAGAATGAGGATGTGCTTCCGGAAGGTTACGAACTGACCAACACAGTTGTCAACGGAATCGTCACGACGCTCACCAATACCCATGCTCCGGAAACGACAGAAGCGACAGTAAAGAAGGTCTGGAATGACTCGGAGAACCAGGACGGTATTCGTCCGGAGTCTCTTAAGGTAACACTCAGTGACGGTACAGAAGTGACGCTGAATGCTGGAAATGAGTGGACAGCTACAGTGACAGGTCTTCCGAAGTACGAGAACGGGCAGCTGATCAACTATACTTGGACTGAGTCCGATCTTCCGACAGGATATAAGCTGAATGGTTCGACGAAGAATGGTACTGTCACAACACTGACGAATGCTCATGAGACGGAAGAAACCGAAGCAACTGTGAAGAAGGTCTGGGATGACGCGAACGATCAGGATGGCAAGCGTCCGGAATCGCTGACGGTAACACTCAGTGACGGCACGGAAGTGACGCTGAATGAGGAGAACAACTGGACGGCAACGGTGGAGCATCTTCCGAAGAATGAAAACGGCGTCGAGATCGTATACACATGGCAGGAAGCAAATGTGGAAGGTTATGAGTTGACAGATACTTCTGTGAACGGGACGATCACAACGTTGACGAACAGCCATGATACGGAAATAACGGAAGCGACGGTGAAGAAGGTCTGGAATGACTCGAATAACCAGGATGGCAAGCGTCCTGAATCGCTGACGGTAACACTGAGTAACGGCACAGAAGTGACACTGAGTGCTGACAACGAGTGGACAGCAACGGTGGAGAATCTTCCGAAGTATGCGGATGGTCAGGAGATCGAGTATGCATGGACCGAAGGTGAAATGCCTGATGGATACGATCTGACAAGTACTTCTGTGGAGGGTACGGTAACAACTCTGACCAATACTTACAAGGCAGAAGAAATCAGCCTTACAGTGAAGAAGGTCTGGAACGATGCGAACGATCAGGATGGCATCCGCCCGGATAGCATCACAGTAACACTTCTTGCAAACGGAATCGGTGTCGCGGGCTATGAGGACGTGATACTGAATACGGCCAATGGCTGGACGCAGGAAATCTCGAACTTGCCTGCATATGCGGATGGTAAGAAAATCGAGTATACATGGACGGAGGGTGAGCCGCCGGAAGGCTATGAACTGACGGAGACTTCTGTAAACGGAACGATCACGACGTTCACCAATACACATGCTCCGGAAACAACTGAAGCGACGGTGAAGAAGGTCTGGAATGACTCGAATAACCAGGATGGCAAGCGTCCGGAGTCGCTGACAGTTGCGTTGAGCAACGGTACAGAAGTGACACTGAATGCAGAGAACAACTGGTCGGCTACGGTGAAGGATCTTCCGAAGTATGCAGATGGTCAGGAGATCAAATATACATGGACCGAAGGTGAACTGCCTACGGGATACACTCTGACGAATACTTCTGTTTCGGGTACAGTAACGACACTGACGAATACTTACAATGCCAAGGTAATTACCCTCACCGTGCAGAAGGTCTGGGACGATGCGAACGATCAGGATGGCAAGCGCCCGGATAGCATCACGGTTGCACTTCTTGCGAACGGAGACGTTGTCGCGGCATACGCGAACGTGAAGTTAAGTGCGGAGAACAGTTGGGAGAAGAAGATCGAGAACCTGCCGGTATACGCAAACGGAAAAGAGATTGCCTATACATGGAGGGAGGGCGAACTGCCTAATGGATATGAACTGACAAGTAACGTAGCCAACGGCCCTGTCACGACGCTCACCAATACCCATGCTCCGGAAACAACCGAAGCAACAGTGCAGAAGATCTGGAACGATGGAAATGACCAGGATGGTCTGCGTCCTTCGGAACTGAAGGTGACACTGAGTAACGGAACGGAAGTGACACTGAATGCTGCTAACGGCTGGACGGCAACAGTAACGGGTCTTCCGAAGTATGAGGATGGCCAGCTGGTCAGATATACCTGGAATGAGATCCTTCTCCCGGACGGGTATACAAGAATCGGTACTGTGAATAACGGTACGGTCACGACCATTACGAACAAACATACAACGGAACTGACAGAAGCAACGGTGAAGAAGGTCTGGGACGATGCGGACAACAAGGATGGTAAGCGTCCTTCAAGCATCACGGTAACTCTTCTTGCTAACGGCACAGCGGTAGAAGGTTGTTCCGATCTGACTTTGGATGCGGACAACGGGTGGACTCAGACAGTAAGCAACCTGCCGAAGAACAGTAACGGCACGGCAATCAAGTACACCTGGACCGAGTCCGGACTGCCGGAGGGCTATACGCTGAGCGGTAATTCCACGGATGGAACCGTAACGACGCTGACAAACAGCTATGCACCGGAAAAGACCGAGATGACCGTAAAGAAGATCTGGGATGACTCGAATAACCGGGATGGCAAACGTCCGGAGTCTCTGACGGTAACACTCAGCAACGGCACAGAAGTGACGCTGAATGCGGCGAACAACTGGTCGGCTACCGTTCAAAACCTGCCGGTATACGAGAATGGTCAGAAGATCACGTATACATGGAGCGAGGGCGAAATGCCTGAGGGATACACTTTGACAGATACATCTGTTGAGGGTACGGTAACGACACTGACGAATACTTACAATGCCAAGGTAATTAACCTTACTGTGCAGAAGGTCTGGAGTGACTCCAATAACCAGGATGGCAAGCGTCCTTCCAGCATCACAGTAACCCTTTACGCAAATGGAACAGCTGTCGACGGCTATTCTGATGTAGCGCTGAGTGAAGAGAATGGGTGGACTTTGACAGCAAGTAATCTGCCGCTGAATGAGAGTGGTGATCCTATCAAGTACGAGTGGCGGGAAGACGAAAGCGGACTGCCGGAAGGCTATACGCTGAGCGGCAATTCTACTGAAGGAACCGTAACGACGCTCACGAACAGCTATAAGGCTGAAGAGACCGAGCTGACCGTAAAGAAGATTTGGAATGACTCGAATAACCAGGATGGCAAGCGTCCTTCCAGCATCAAAGTAACCCTCTATGCAGATGGAACTGCGGTAGAAGGCTACGAGCCGGTGACGCTGAATGCAGAAAATGAGTGGACGGCTACAGTAACAGGTCTTGCGAAGTATGCAAACGGAAAAGAAATTGCGTACACTTGGGCGGAAGACGAAAGCGGACTGCCGGAAGGCTATACGCTGAGCGGCAATTCTACTGAAGGAACCGTAACGACGCTCACGAACAGCTATGAGACGGAAGAAACCGAAGCGACAGTAAAGAAGATCTGGAATGACTCGAATAACCAGGATGGCAAGCGTCCTGAATCTCTGACGGTAACGCTCAGCAACGGCACGGAAGTGACGCTGAATGCAGAAAATGAGTGGACGGCTACAGTAACAGGTCTTCCGAAGTATGTAAACGGAAAAGAAATTGCGTACACTTGGGCGGAAGACGAAAGCGGACTGCCAGAAGGCTATGCGTTGACAGATACTTCTGTAAACGGAACGGTCACAACGCTGACGAACTCGTATGCATCCGGTAAGACATCGGCAACCGTTAAGAAGGTCTGGGACGATAACGACAATGAGGCGAATGCCCGTCCTTCCAGCCTGACGGTTACGCTTGTTGCGAACGATGTGGCGACAGATATGACCGTGACGCTGAACGAGGAAAACGGTTGGCAGGCGACGATTGCGGATCTTGAACGGGTAAAAGACGATCAGGAAATCGTGTACACATGGAAGGAAGGCAATATGCCGGCCGGTTACACGCTGACCGATTCTTCCACGTCCGGTACGGTCACGACGCTGACGAACAGCTACGAGGCTCCGATTACCGAGGCGACGGTAAAGAAGATCTGGGACGACGCGGATAACCAGGATGGCATCCGCCCATCGAGCCTGACTGTTGTTCTCAGCAATGGTGCGGAAGTGACGCTGAGCGAGGCCAACAATTGGACGGCAACTGTAAAGAATCTTCCGATGTATGAAAACGACGTGGAGATCGAGTACACATGGTCTGAGAAGGAAACGGCAGAGGGTTATACGCTGACAAGTACCCAGAAAGAGGGTACGGTGACGACGCTGACGAACTCGCATGCGCCGGCCACAACAGAAGCGACGGTCAAGAAGGTCTGGAACGATAATGACAATCGTGATCAGACTCGTCCTTCCAGCCTTGAGGTGGCACTGAGCAATGGCCAGACCGTTACACTCAGCGAAGAGAACGGCTGGACAGCAACGATCACCGGACTTCCGAAGTATAGTGACGGGAAAGAGATCTCGTACACATGGACGGAAGGTGAGATGCCGGAGGGCTACGCTCTTGAGAAAGCAGAGACAGTGGGCACTGTGACCACGATCACGAACAGCTTCGACACCGAGGTCGTTAAGACATCGGCAACGGTGAAGAAGGTCTGGAAGGATGAGGGTCACGAGAGTGAACGTCCTGTTAATCTTGAGGTGACACTGAGCAATGGTGTGAAGGTCACGCTGAGTGCGGACAATGAATGGACGCAGACAGTTTCTGATCTGAAGAAGTACGATGGCAACGGAGATGAAATCTCGTACACCTGGACAGAAAGCGATATGCCGGATGGATATGAGCTGACAGATACATCTTCGGATGGAACCGTCACAACTCTGACGAACACGTACACGAAGACACAGGTTCTTGAGAAGGGCAGCCTTGTAATCAAGAAGGCTCTGAGCGAGAATGCTCCGGAGAGTGCGAAGTCGAAGGTCTACACATTTACTGTTACGGGTCCGGATGGATTTGAGCAGAAAGTGGAAATCACCGGTGCCGGTGAAGCGGAACTTGTGGATCTTGTCGCGGGTAAGTATACCATTACTGAGGACGAGGCTTCTGCCGAGATCTCCGAGTATACGCTGAGTGTTGCCAACAGTGGTGCCGTCGTGGCGGTAACGGGTGACGAGAAAGCGACCGTAACTATCACGAACACGTACACGAAGGAGACACAGCCGACGGAGGAGACTGAGGATACCGCACCGACAGAGGATACCGCACCGACAGAGGATACCGCACCGACAGAGGATACGGCTCCGACAGAGGATACGGCTCCGACGGAAGATACTGCACCGACTGAGGATACGGCTCCGACAGAGAACACAAAGCCTTCTTCGAATACGGATAACACCGGAAGAAAGCCGACACAGACCGCACCGACAGAGACGGAAGCACCTTCTGAGGGCACGGCTCCGACAGCGGATGAAGAAACGGCAACACCGGCTCCGACTCCGACGTCCCCGAAGGAGATCGACTCTGTTACTATCGATGGTAAGCCGATCGCTCCTACGGACTATAAGAAGAAGGATGACGGTACGGTCGAGCTGACACCAGAGTGCATCGAGAAGCTGACACTGGGTATCCATAGAGTCGTTGTGACGTACACAGACGGTTCGACGATCACGGTGGAATTCGAAGTGACTACAGCGGCATCAAGAGGCGGAAAGAAGATCGTAAAGACCGGTGATACCGGTTCGGATTACACGCCGATCGTGACGGCAGTTATCCTGCTCCTGATCGGTACGGCATCAGTCGTTGTACTGAAGAAGCGCCGCAAGGATGAGGAGAGCGAATCCTAAAAGGAAACGCATTCCTCAAGCCGCATATCTTAAGAAGAGGATCCGTTTCTGAGAAGAGGATCTTTCTTCAGGATCAGCGGGAAACAGAAAAATGAAGATGCCCGTCTGCAGAGAAAGCAGGCGGGCATCTTTTTGTGGTAAGATAGGAAAGAAATGGACTTGCCCGTGGAGAAAGAGGCGGCGAGAGTAAGGAGAGAAATAATATGGTGAAGCATGTGATCATCTGGACGTTAAAGGACGATATCTCTGAAGAAGAGAAGGTACAGGTTAAGAAGAATATTAAAGCCGGGTTGGAAGGTCTTAAGGGAAAGATCCCGGGCATGATCGACATCCGGGTCTATATAGACGGGCTGGAAAGCTCCAATGCGGATCTGATGCTGGACACATCGTTCGAAGATGAAGCGTCCCTTAAGGGATACGCAGTTCATCCGGCACATGTGGAAGTGGCGACGAACATCGTGCGTCCGTTTACCAAGATCAGAAGCTGCTTCGATTACGAGGACTGATAGGAACCGGAGAGTAGAAATACGATGAAAAAATGGAAGATCTTGATCACGAACGATGACGGGATCACGTCGGACGGCCTTCTGCGGCTGGCTGTCGAGGCCGCCAAGTGGGGCGAGGTCTGGGTGGTGGCACCGGATTCACAAAGAAGTGCGGCGTCACACAGCCTGACGATCAATGTGCCTCTGGATGTGGTTCCCTATGATATGGGTGTTTCCGGCGTGCATGCGTTCTCCTGTACGGGACTTCCGAGTGACTGTGTGCGGCTCGGAAGCAGATACATCATGCCGGAAGAACCGGATGTGGTATTCTCGGGGATCAATAACGGGTTTAACGTCGGAACGGACATTCAGTATTCGGCTACAGTCGGTGCCGCACTGGACGCGGCGATGGCGGGATACCCGGCCATCGCTTTCTCCGAAGGATACGCCTTCGATCCGGAAGAGCGCGGAGCCGGTCATGATGTGACCGATAAGTATCTTCCCCAGGTGGTGGAAGAACTTCTCAATGAGGATCTGGTGCCGGGTGTGGTGATCAACGTCAATTTCCCGGACTGCCCGACGGAAAAATGCGGCGGGATCCTTCGTAACAGAAGAGTCAGCATGGGAAACCCGTACATCGATACATACCGCCTGCGTGAAGAAAAAGAAGACGGTACAAGAAGGTATACGATCCACTGGGTCGATAGGAATTACGCCGATGAAGGGACGGATCTGCGCGCATTGATCGACGGATATGTCTCGATCGGTATCGTGAATAATATCAGCTGATCCAGGAAGCAATGACAAGGACAGGAATCTCGGCTAATGCGCTTATGACATTGGCGGTGATGGCATAGGCAATGTTGGTGCCGGAACGGACCACGTCCTTCTTATCCTTCAGATGATCCATGTAGGAGATGGCCTCGATGATGATGATCAATATCTCCATCAGGATCCACATGAAGATGAAAAACATCCCGGTGATCTTCATATGGTCGAAGAGTAGCATCGTCACATTGAGGAATACCTGCGTGATCAGGTTAGTCACAAGGAAGCGAAGAAAATTCTTCTTCACCGACAGGCCGAAGATCGCCATGAGTATCATCTCGATCAGGAGCGTAAGAAGAAGACAGCCGACGGCCGAGAATAAATACGAGGACGGAGAGGAAGGCCCCTCGGTGAGATCTCCTGTCGCGGCGTCCAATGTGCAGCGCGAGTGGAAATGGGAGCGGACGACCGCGTCGCTGATGACGATGCTTCCATCCGCACTGAAAAGGATGATCTTAAAATCGGAGGGTACGGTGTGGTAGAACATATAACTGTGTCTCTCGTTCGAGTGGCGCAGGTTGGAACCCAGCGATGAGAGGACGTATGTGTAACCATCCTGACGATAGGCAAACAGAAAGTCCAGGATGTACTGTTCTTCTTCTGACGCGGAAGAATACTCTTTTTCCATGACTTTTCCGGCCCAATCTGAACCGTTCTCGCCGGAACCATCTCTACTCAGAAGCGCAATATAGTAATCGCCGGAAGGCGGGTTCTCCACATCAATCCGGATATTCGGCTTCGGCCCCATATCGGCACGGGTGATCCGGGAGAAACCAAGAAGGCACATCAGTGCAAACAGTGCGCATATCCATAAAGCAGAAGAGGTGCGCAGGATATCATTATTGCCGTGTAAAAAGATCTGTCTCCGGTTCATCGTGTGCCCTCCGTTTCGCATCAGGTCGTTGCGCCGTTACTGTCCGATGTAGTGGACGTACTGTTACCGGTGTTGTTTGCTGAAGGATTGCCGGTGTCTACGGCGGAGGAGTTCGTGGATACGGACTCCGGCGAGATCAATATCGATGACATGGCATCGGATCCGACGATGGTGGTCGGGAGCTGGCCGTTCCAGGTTTCATAATATCTGTTGCGCAGGACGTTCTCATCGATGGAATCACTGATGATGCGGTTGGCATCGGCTTCGGCCTGCGCCTCGATGACCTTCGCATCCGCCTCAGCCTGGGCATTCGTCTTCGTGACGGCAGCATCGGCTTCGGCCTTCTCGATATTCTTCTTATTCTCGATCTGCTGTGTCTCGTAATCGATCTGCGCCTGCTGTTTCTTCGCGATCTTCTCGTCGTATTCGGTGTCGAAAGACGCGTTGTTGATGACGACCTTATTTACATAAACGACCTCCGGTCCGTATTTCTCGTCGAGGGATTTCTGGATATTGTCCTTGGCTTTCGGCTCGATGATGGAACGGTTCGTACAGTCGTTCGGGGATAGTGTTTTCGACGTGGTCTTAATGGCGGAAGCGACCAGGGACTCATTCACGAGGCCGGCTTCGTAGTTCGTGACATTGGCATAGATCCATGCCGACTTCTGCGGGTTGATCTGGTAGGTGACCGTGATACCCTGGAAGTTGACGGTGTTTCTTTCGGAGGTCTCGGATGAGATCGTATTCTCGTTGAACTTGATATCCTGCTGCTTGTTGTTGACGAGGACGATCTCCTGGATGAGAGGAAGCTGGAAGTTGATGCCGTTATTGAGGGTACGCTCCTCGACCTGTCCGAAGGTGACGCGGACGCCGGTGTAACCTGTCGGGATAATGGTGAATGCCAGGGAGAAGAGAATGCAGAGCACGCCGGCACCGATCAGGGTGATAACGGTCTTCTTCTGGGAAGGGGCTTTCTTCACGCCCGGGACAGTGGTGTTCGCAGAACGGAAGGACTTCCTGGCGACCAGATAGATGGCGATGGCGATCAGGATCAGTCCGAGAATGCGTAAAATAATATTCAACATAGTATTTCCTCCTTAATCGGAAAGCACGGTCAAACGTGCCGTTTCTCTATACATGTATTATGGGAAAATTATAGCATATATAGTTATGAAACGACGGATGATGTTGAGGTGGAAAACAAGAAGAGAATATAGTTGACGGCAGGGGGTAAAATGGATAAAATGTTAGCGTCCTAACAATTAAAACTGGAGGGACGTTTTCTATTTTGTCCTGCTGTAAGGACAGAGAGGGGATAGATCCGGGATGGCCTGTGAGAAGAAGGAATGTATTTGGTCGCCGAAGGGAGATACGCACATCAGTCCGTATGTCCGGCACTTAAGTAAATCGATCCGTTCTTCCATCGATGAGGCACTGGATAAAGAATTCTCCGAAGCGGGCGAGACGAGACTGACGTCGGTGCAGGCCCATGTCATGGGATATCTCAATATGCAGCACGAGCTGGGAAATGTGGTGTATCAGAAGGATATCGAGCAGGTCTTCCATATTCAGAGAAGTACGGCAACGGGGATCCTCAAGCTCCTGGAACAGCGCGGGTCGATAAGACGCGAGAGTGAGAAGTCGGATGCGAGGCTGAAGAGGATCACGGTGACAGAGAAAGCGATCCAGACGAAAAAGCGTGTCGATGAGACCATCGAAGGTGTGGAGAAACGCCTGGTCCGTGGCTTAAGTGAAGAAGAAATCAAGACATATATAGAACTGACAGAAAAAATGAGAAGGAATCTGGAGAAATGATTAGAAAACTACTGAAATCCATAAGAGAGTATAAGAAACCATCGATCCTTTCACCTGTTCTCGTTTCTTGCGAGGTCGTCATGGAGGTGCTGATGCCCCTTCTGATGAGTAAGCTGATCGATAACGGAATCGACAAAGGGAACATGAATTATGTGTGGGTGATGGGATCGCTTCTACTGGTGTGCATGTTCATCTCGATGGCGTTCGGCGCGCTGTCGGGAAGAGAGGCGGCAAAGGCCAGTGCCGGTTTCGCCAAGAATCTGCGCCATGACATGTTCCATAAGCTGCAGTCATTCTCGTTCTCGAACATCGATAAGTTTAAGACAAGCAGTATCATCACGAGACTGACGACGGATGTGACGAATGTACAGAATGCGTATCAGATGGTGATCCGTATTGCCGTCAGAGCTCCGATCATGCTGATCTTCGCCATGTGCGCGAGTTTCTACGTAAATGCGAAAGTGGCGCTGATCCTTCTCGGTATCGCTCCGATCCTTCTGCTCGGTCTCATCATCGTATTCCGCTATGCACATCCGATCTTCGTCCGCATGTTCAAAAGATTCGACCTGATGAATAATGTGGTCCAGGAAAATGTAAGAGGGATCCGTGTCGTGAAGTCCTTCGTAAGAGAGGATCACGAGATCGAAAAGTTCACAACGGTATCGAAGAACATCCGGAATGATTCCGTGAAGGCCGAGAGAGCGATCAACCTGAACGGACCGCTGATGATGGCCTGTGTCTACTCGGCGATGCTTCTGATCTCCTGGGTCGGAGCCCGGCTGGTGGTCAGCGGTGACATGAAGACCGGCGAGCTGACTTCGATGTTCTCCTATACCATGCAGATCCTGATGAGTCTGATGATGGTGTCCATGATCATCGTTATGCTCGTTATCTCCAGAACCTCTGCCGAGCGTATCTCCGAGATTCTTGATGAGGAGCCGGACATTACGAACCCGGAAAACCCGGTGATGGAAGTCAAGGACGGTTCGGTCGATTTCGAACATGTGTACTTCAGCTATGCGAAGAAGAAGGAGAAGAGCTGCCTTTCGGATCTCGACCTTCATATCAAGTCCGGAGAGACCATTGGTATCATCGGTGGTACGGGTTCCGGTAAATCCTCCTTCGTCCAGCTGATCCCGCGTCTTTACGATGTCACCGACGGCTGCGTAAAGGTGGGCGGCAGGGATGTCCGAAGCTACGACCTGGACGTCATCCGCGACAATGTGGCCATGGTGCTTCAGAAGAATGTCCTGTTCTCCGGAACTATCAAGGAGAACCTCCGATGGGGCAATCCGGATGCGACCGACGAGGAGATGATCGAAGCCTGCAAGATCGCACAGGCAGACTCGTTTATCAGTGCTTTTCCAGATGGATACGATACCTATATCGAACAGGGCGGATCCAATGTTTCCGGCGGGCAGAAGCAGAGACTCTGTATCGCCAGGGCGCTTCTCAAGAAGCCGAAGATCCTGATCCTCGACGACAGCACCAGCGCCGTCGATACGGCAACGGATGCCCAGATCCAGAAGGGATTTTCCGAGTTTATCCCGGGTACGACCAAGCTGATCATCGCGCAGCGTATCTCGTCTGTGGAGAATGCGGACAGGATCATCGTCATCGATAACGGAGAGATCAACGCGATCGGCACACACGAAGAGCTTATGGAGAAGAACGAAATCTATAAAGAAGTATATGCATCCCAGAAGAAGGGAGGTGATCAGTAATGCCGCCGCCGAGAGGAGCACGTCCGATGAATCGGGAGGACTTAAAGAAAAACCCGATCAATAAAGACCTGATCAAGAAACTTCTTTCTTATCTGACGGGAAAACATAAGGTGCTGCTGGGCGTCGTATTCGTCTGTATCGTGGTGACTTCGGTCACATCGGTACTGGGAAATATGTTCATCCGCAACCTGATCGACGACTATATCCAACCGCTTCTTATCGATGGAAGCAAGGATTTCTCGGGACTGGCGAGATGGGTACGCACAGTGGCCATACTCTTCGGATTCGGTGTCCTGGCGAATCTGTTCCAGGGTCAGATCATGGTGCTGATCTCCAATAACGTCTTGCAAAATGTCCGGGATGACATGTTTATACACATGCAGAAGCTGCCGATCTCGTATTTCGATACGCATGCCCACGGCGACGTGATGAGCCACTATACCAACGACGTGGATACGCTACGGCAGATGATCTCCCAGAGCTTCCCGCAGATGATCTCTTCGGCCATTACGATCGTGGCGACACTGGCCGGTATGATCTATACCAGCTGGCATCTGACCATCGTCGTGCTTGCCGGTACATTTGCCATGATCATCCTCATGGGAAAGATCGGCGGAAAGAGTGCGACCTACTTCGTGAAGCAGCAGGCTTCCCTCGGTGATGTCAACGGCTACATCGAGGAGATGGTAAACGGTCAGAAAGTCGTAAAGGTATTCACTTATGAAGAACGTGCGAAAAAGGC
>Ga0247608_10000639_pt1 | contig 54351 bp, 65 predicted proteins | sample 176DNAGHGlowgp2_FD_193490 | JGI IMG/M metagenome (GOLD analysis project Ga0247608, IMG submission 193490) | Sheep rumen microbial communities from Palmerston North, Manawatu-Wanganui, New Zealand - 1766 DNA GHGlow gp2 | ecosystem: Host-associated > Mammals > Digestive system > Stomach > Rumen ... | reverse complement strand
GAAAGATGGAGTCGGTATAAGAAGAGTAGATAAGGAAGCTAAGCATAAATATGAGGATATGTTTTTGAATTATAATATTCCATGGCAAGCAGAAATTATTAATAGATATATAACAGATTTTGGAATACTGGTACAATCTTATTATACAATATTATCTATGGAGAATGAATTTAGCGGAATTAAAAAATCTGTAAAGAATACTTTTGATGTATTGAAAGGAAAAGAATAATATGATACCACATTCGTATGCTTTATATCAACCTATACCTGAAATACACGGAATGGGAATGTTTTTCTATACAAGTTGCTGTGGAAATAGAATGTATAGTATAAATAATAATGAAAATTTATATCATGGTTGTTTGTGTCCAAAATGTAATATGAATGGTAAATGGGTTACATTATATAAAGTAAATTCGAAAGAAGCAGAAGAAAAAAGAAAAGAAGGACTATTAATAGAATATGGCAGGTGATTTATATGATTGATCAAAAATCTATGGATAGAATTATTGGAGATTTTTTAGAAGTTAATGCATCTATGATAGAGAAAAGGGAAAAATCTAAATTTCCAAAATTTATCGCTAATATTATATGGAAAAATGATAAAAAGAAGTTATTAAAGAATATAGATACATTAAGAAATAGTAATTATTATCTTACTATGCAAAATATATCAGAATTGTCACTATATGTATATAATAATTTTGATGAGAAACAATATAAATCCATATTTTTAGTTAAGATTAATGAATTGATAACTTATGATAATATGGAGATGGTTCTTAAATTTGAAAATATAACTGCTATATTTGATTTTAATTCTAATGATAATACTTTTGATATAAAAATAATGGAATTAAATGAAAATGAAGAAAGAAATAATTATAATTTTACATTACATAGACTAAATGTTTCTAATATTCCTATAATTAAAAGGATTAATGATGAATTAAAGAATGTTTTATGTGATTATATTTATAATATTATTTCTTTATATAAGTGAGGTGATATAATTTGAATAATATATTTATATCTAAAACTAAAAGTTTCTATAACTATATAACATCAACTCATTGTAAAGATTTTAAGGATGAGTGGGAAAAATATTATTATCGAAATGAAGGTTTATTTGCTCATGATGATATTTTTAATACAAAAAAGAAACAAAAACAATCTTTAATAAATTTATATTCTGTACTTAGAAACAATGAATTTGTATCCATCAAAGATTATATATTCAAAGATTATTCAGAAGAAGAAAAATTTGAAAATTGGGTAAAATTATTGGAAAATTTTTTAAATTATATATATAATTTTACATCACCTTTGATGATTGCTCCAATAGAATCCGAATCAGTATTAGTATCGAAAAATGAAAATAAATCTACAATGACTATTAAACATAAAAATTTTACTTTTCATATATTATTTGAAAAATCTAAAATAAAAAAATCAAGCACCTCTACTTTATTTGATACCATTACTGGATTGGACAAAGAGAATAAACTATCATTTATAAAAATGGAAATAACTAATAATTCGTCCGGTATTATATATAAATATAATTATGTCGAAGATTCCAGTTTAATTAACGAGGATGGATTAGATGATGAAATTTGTGACCTTCAATTGGAGTTTATTAAACAAGAATTAGATAGATTTATTTATGATTATATTGGTATAGTATTTGATAAGATAGTTAACTATGATTTAAATACTATAAATTTTAATATATTTAATAGTATATATATAAGAAATAATTATAAGGAATTGGAAGAAAAATGGTTAAAGACTATGAATATGATACCAGATTGAATAGGGGACAAATAATAGAAATTCATATAGCTGATCTTCATTTTGGTGCATTTAATCCTAAGACTCAATATGAAATATTACAAGAACAGTTTATATCAAAAATAATTAATCTTCCTAGAATAGATTTAATATCTGTAGATGGTGATATATTTGATCATAAAGTTATGAGCAATTCTGACGTTGTATTGTATGCTTCATTGTTTATAGATAATTTGGTTTCTATATGTAGAGAGAAAAATGCTACACTAATACTATTACATGGAACTTATTCTCACGATTATGATCAATTAAAAATGTTCTATCATTATATGGATGATAAATCTGTAGATGTAAGAGTTGTAACTCAAATACAATTTGAAACTGTAAAGGGATGCAAGATTCTTTGCATCCCTGAATTATACGGAGTAGACGAATCTATATATCAACATTTTTTCTGTGAATCTGGATGGTACGATGAAGCTTTTGTTCATGGTACATTTAAAGGTGCAGTGTTTGGAGATAATGTTGGTGCTGGAAGATTATTAACAGAAAAAGATTTTATATATTGTACCGGGGTTGCAATTTCTGGACATGTACACAAAGGTGGATGTTTTAATGGATTCTATTATTACTGTGGATGTCCTTATAGGTGGAAATTTGGTGAAGAAGAGGATAAGGGATTTTTAATCTTAGTGCATGATTTGGATACCCGTTATCACTATACTTATTTTGAAAAAATAGAATCATTTAGATATGATACAATATTTTTGGATGATTTGATATCCGATGATCCTAAAAATATTATTGATTATATAAATCATAAACAAGAATCAGAAGGAATTGATTTCATTAAGGTTAAAGTTAGATTTCCAGTAAATGGGTCAGATAAAACTATTATTAATAATTATTATAGAAATAATTCAAAAACTTTTGTAGAGTTTATGGATATTTCGGAAATTGAAGAAAAGAAGAAAGAGGAACAAATTAAACAAGACGAAACATATAGTTATCTTTTTGATAATTCTATTTCAGATTTAGATAAGTTTGTAATGTATATTAATAATTCTGAGGGATATGAATTTATAACTGTAAATAAATTAAGGGAATTGTTAAATAATATAATTTAGAAATGATTTATAACAAAACATTCGAATAATCAGACATGAAATGGAAATATAAAGAGGGGTGACTATAAGTGGTTATACAAAAAACAGGATATAAAAAATCTAACAATGAACAAGTTAGTATGAAATTGGATATTAACACTTATGATTTATTCTGTAGATATATATTGCAAGAAAACAGGTTAATAAGAATAGAGCATTTAATCGCACTAAGAAATCTCATTAATTCAATTAATCCTGTTAATTATGAAAATGATCCTGAGCTACTTAAACGAGTTGATTTTATAAAAAAGGGATTAGAGGCTAGGATAGATAATAATTTAAATGATAGAAGCATTGTCTTAAGTTATATAAATGGTGGAATTAGTTTTGAATTAGATTTTATAGATTATGATAGATTAATTCTTTCAAAATCTGAAATAGATTATATAACAGCATTTATATTTGAGTCATTAAAATGGAATTTTATATATGCTAATGCTGATAAAATGATAGATTTATTGACAAAATTTAAAACATCAGATTTTTATAATAAACAAGATATTGTCCCACAAATAGGTGCATTGGTAAATACATTTCAAAATAATTTTAGGGAAATGAACTTTATCAGCAATGCGACTGATATGATGTTTTCATTGGAAGATGGAAATTTTGAGAATTGTATTACGGAAACATATAATATGGTGACAAATCCATCAAGAAGATTACAATCTGGAATGCAGGGATTAAATGAAATGATTGGTGGTGGTTTTGAATCTGGTAGAGTTTATATGTTTTTAGGAACATCTGGTATTGGTAAATCAAAATTATTATTGAATATTATGTATCAGATTAAAAATTATAATAATTTATATAAACCGAAAGATCCATCAAAGAAACCTTGCGTTGTAATGCTTACAATGGAGAATACTGTTGTTGAGACCATAACAAGATTATACGATTTGGCAGTAGAAAATAATTATGGTATGGCGAATTACTCATTAGAGGAAGTAATTAATCAGTTAAGAAATCAGGGACAATTAAAATTAACAGATTCTAGTCCAATAGATTTAGTAATTGTTTATAAACCAAATAAATCTGTCGATACAAGTTATTTATATACTCTTTGTGATAATTTGGAGGATAGAGGAAAAGAAGTAATATGTATAATTCAAGATCATGTAAAAAGAATTAGAAGTATAGATAGAAATTCCGATGTAAGATTGGAGCTTGGAGATATTGTAAATGAGATGAAATCATTTGCAGCTATAAAAGATATACCAGTAATTACTTGTTCTCATCTTAATAGAGATGCTTCTAGAACTTTGGAAGAATTGGAAAGAAAAAAGAATCAGGATACAGGTAAAGCATTGGGAAAATCTAACATTGGTGAATCTATGCTTATGATAGATAATTTGGATTTTGGTATCATTATAACATTAGATTATGATAAAGAAGATAGATTATATATGGCTTTTAATGCTGTAAAAACCAGAGCAAAGACTAAAAGAACATACATAGTTCAACCGTTCATTCCTGGAAATACTATGAGATTAGTTGAAGATGTTGGTGGTATTCCACAGTTCAAAGAATCTATTCATACTCAATTAGATATGAATAGAGCTGGATCTTCAATAGTAAAAATTAGTGGCGCTTCAAGTATGACATCAGAAAATATGAATTTATCTATAAATAATGATGAAGAAAATACATTTAATAAAAAATCATATTCAATAAATGAAGAAAAGGAGAATGATAAAATTATTAAACCGCTAATATTTATAAATGAGGAGTCTAATTTTGTAAATAATATTAAATTAGATATTGGAAATATAGAAGAATTAATGGGTTAAGGGGAGTGTATATGATTGAATTAATAGAATTTGCAGAATTAAAAAATAAATTATCTGATATTATTACAGAAAAGCATCATACTGATAATTTAGTAGATATTCTTATATTTAAATCTAAAGTTAATGGTGAAATGAAAATAGAAGATCAAGAAAAACTTAGAGAATTAAATAAGAAATCTGAAGAATTATCAGATAAAGAAAAAGAAATCAGAGAAAGGATGGAAGAATTAAGGGGAGAAAACTAAATGGATAATGAAATTGTAATCAGAGATGCTCTTTTCGATAAATTAAAAGTTCTTAAAGAAGAGTATTGGAAACTTGATAGAGAATTCATAGCAGAATTAGTATCAAATCCAAATCATGCTAAGGAACTAGCTAAAAAATGTGAAGAAAATTCAGAAGAGCAGCAGCGAATTAGGCAACAAATTATTGAATTAGAGAAACAAAAATCAGAATAATTATAAGAGGCTAGTAGAAATAATCTACTAGCCCTCTAATTTATCCAAATCATACCGATTTTTATTTATCCAATTACTATTAGAATTATATACTTCATTTAAATAACTTCTTAATCTACTAGCTGATGGCAATTTTAATTTCTTTAAATTAAAATCTTTTGGATCAGCCATATCATTTGCGGCTAATACTATAAAATCTAATTGGGTTGATCCATATACATCATAAGCTAATAAATCTGGAGCAAATTTATATTTTTTATATTCATCTATAGTTAATTCAACTATAGAAGATATTTTTACTAACTCGTCTAAATACTCATCAATGAGATTAGATTCAAGAATTTTTTGACCATCTATGACACCATATATTGAGAAATTATTATATGTCATATTATCTGTATTTTTCATTGCTATGAATTGCTCTAAGGTATAAGTTTGAGCAGGATTATTTAAATAATCATAATAAGTAGCCATAATCTCACCCTCTTTCTTCAGATTATTATAATGTTTTTCAATTAAATACTATATAAATAGTAAATGATGTAAATGTATTATTGAAATGTATTATTGAAAGGAAATTATAAATGAGTAGAGAATTTAAAGTTAATAAAAGATATTATGAGCAAAGAATTATTTATAAGAAAAATTCCATTGAAATTAATCCTGGAATTACTGTTTTGATTGGTTGTAATGGCGCTGGTAAGTCTACTTTACAACATATAATGATGAATAGTCTTAAAGAAGAGCATATAGATTTCTTATATTTTGATAATATGCTTCATGGTGGACATAATATGATGGATAAGTTGAACTTTGAAGGAAAGACTAATGAAATATTAAATAGGGTATTTGCATCAGAAGGTGAAAATATAAGAATGAATATCGGTGAATGCACTAAAGGTATTGCAAAGTATATTAATAAAGGATTAACCGATGATACTGAAAAGTTTTTATCTTTAGCTTCTATATTTTCTGATAATGATAAAGTAAAGAAAGAAGTTAAAACTAAAGAAAGATGGTTATTTTTCGATGCTATAGATTCTGGATATTCTATTGATAATGTAATAGAGATCAAAGAATTATTTCATATGATATTAGATGGCTTTAAAGATTTTGATATCTATATTGTTGTAACTGCTAATGAATATGAAATGTGTGTAGATGAGCCTTGCTTCAATGTAATAGATGGTAAATATGTTTATCCAAAATCATATGACGAATATAAGAAGATTATTCTTAAAACCAGAGAATATAAGAATAAGCAAGAAAATAAATATTATCTCGATGGGGAATAATGATATGAAAAAAGAAGACAAGATTTATGTATCTTATTTAAAAGCAGAATTTGATAAGAATTTGCTTATACGTGAAAAAATGACATTAAATCCACGGTGGCCAATAAATAAGCCACTCTATGGTTTTTGGGCCAGCCCAATCAATGCACAATATGGTTGGAAAGAACTTTGTATAAATGAAGGAATAAAACTTAGACTTGGAGATATAAAATTTATTTTTAAATTACGCAATAATTCTAAGATATTTAATATTAGAGATATAAAAGATGTGGAAGAAAAAGTGCCATTTTATGAATACAGAGGATTTCTTTTAATAGATTTTGACAAAATAAGATCAGATGGGTACGATGGTATAGAACTTTTAGATCATTGTATAGGTCATTATTTTTATAGCAATAAAGAATTATGTTTTAATACATGGGATTGTGAATCTATAGTAATTTGGAATCCAGATATAATTATACCAATAAAAGAGGACTAGGTAATAATTTATTTTAACAAAAACAATTATATACTATATAGATGAAATTAAAATAATGGAGGTATTGAACATGGAATATCTAGAGGAATATTATAGTCCTTATAAGGACTTGGTAACCACAGGATATCAAAATATTTATACCAAAGATATTAATAAAAATAATATAGATATTTTATTTGATCATGCTATAAATATTCTAAAAGATGGAATTGAAACAGAATTTGTTCAGAGTATGAAGATTCATGTACATTTTATAGATCGTGTAGATATTAATTTATCTTTATTTGATTATATGTTTAATCTCATGTTTTGGAGATTAAGAATTATGATAGATAAAACTATTCATTCGGTTCATCTCTTTTTTCCAGATGATATTACTCAGAAATATTGTAAACAATATATAGATAATGTATTTATAGATAAGAACAGAAAACTTGTAGATATTATAGATCTTAATCAGATAATAGATGGTACAATTGGAAAGTTTAGAGAATTTAGAAGATTTCAGCCATTTTTAAGTAATTCGTTAAACCTTGAAGATACGATTGATTTAATGAATCAATATCCAGAATTTTATGATACAATGCATCTTGATATATCTCAGGTTCCATTAGAAGATGTAAAAGAATATGGTATGGAAATCACTCATAAACAGATTCAATATATTAAGAACTCTGATCATTGTTTGTCCGATTCATTTAGAACCGGAGAGGCAGTATCTCCAAAACAGTATAAAGAAGTAGCAGTTAATATAGGATCAAAACCAGATGGTAAAGGATCGGTATACCCAGTTGCGGTTAACCATTCATTCTTAAATGGTGGTCTCCAAAATCCAACAGAATTATTTATCGAGTCATCTAATGGTAGAGTAGCACAGATACTTCAGAAAAATAATGTTGGTGAATCTGGTGAGTTTGCTAGAAAACTAGAATTAAACAATCAGGATACTAGATTATATCCAGATCCTAATTATATATGTGGAACTAGAAACTTTATGAAAGTTACAATAGATAGTGATATAAAATTAAAGATGTATGATCTGAGATATTATAGGGAGAATCCATTTGGAATAGATAAGTTTTTAGATTATAAGAGAGATAAACATCTTATTGGTAAAACTTTATATTTTAGATCCCCAATGACTTGTTCATCTGCAGCTAGAGGTGAAGGAATATGTTATAAATGCTATGGTGATCTAGCATATACTAATAAAGAAGTTAATGTTGGTCAAATAGCTGCAGAAGGACTTTCATCTATATATACACAAACTCTATTATCTGCAAAACATCTTCTTGAATCTAATATTATCAAGATTAATTGGTCTAAAGGATTTTATGATTTCTTCACAGCATTTTTCAATACTATATCTATTAAAGAAGGGATTATAGTAAAAGATTATAAATTGATAATCGATGAAGAAATAAAGACTGAGGATGAGAATGATGAGATTGACTATAATTATTATATTAATTCATTTATTGTAAGAGATCCTGCAGGAAATGATATTAAGATATATACCTCAGAAGCAGACAACTTATATTTTACATCGGATTTCTTAGAGTTTGCTTTGAAGAATTATAATGAAGATAATTCTGCTATAGAAATTAATATGGTAGATCTATTCAATTTCCAATCTTTGTTTGCAATGGAAATAAAGAATAACGAATTGTCCCATACAATGGATAAGATCAAGAAACTTATAGATGTAAAATCTGTAATGAAAGATTACGATAAAGATACATTACTTAAAGAATTTACAGATACAAATATCTTAGGTAATATTACACTTAATGCTGTACATTTTGAAGTGTTGATTATGAATCAGATTAGAAATGGGGAAGATGAATTGGAGAAACCTAATTGGGATATTCCAAATGAAGATTATCAGATACTTACATTAGGTAATTCACTTTCTCACAATCCATCTATAACTGTACGTCTTCAGAGTACAACTCCAAGTAAAATTTTCTTAGATCCGAACTCTAGAAAGTTATATAAACCATCTATTGATGATCTATATTTCATGGAACAACCACAGCAGTTTTTGGAAAATAAGGATATTATATCTGATGATAATATTCCTGATGATGGATCAGAGAAGAATATTGTTCAACCTATAGGATTTGATAATCCTAAAATTAGAGTTGGGAGAAGTAGGAAGAAAAAGAAACTTAATAAAAAGGATTTAGAGAATCCTAATAACTATTAAACAATAATATGAGTACCCTATTATACAGGGTACTCTACTTCTATAAAAGAGAGAATTAAGATGACCGCTGAATATTTTTTGACTAGATAGTAAAATATAATAACACTTTATAGGAGGTAATAATATATGTATTCGTTAGAAGAAATTATGGAATATGGAAAGAAATATGGATTAAGCGATATACAGATAATCACTAAATATCTTACTCAAGATGGTATGAGTGAAGATGCTATTCATATTATAACTGACGTATTGGGAACTAAGATGAAATCAATTGAACAAAAATATGCATTTGCCAGATCAAATTTAGGTTTTTCATCTCCATATTATTGGAAAAATTATGATTTTGAGACAGCAGAAATGTTTGATACTTTAACTAGAATTATGATATTAGATCTTGATTTCAGTAAAGAGCAGATAAAATGGATGAGAAATTTAGATCGGAATTCATATTCAAAGTCTCCGTTTTGGCATGATTTAGATGAAGTGATAAAAGGAATCCAGGATAATTCATATAAACCAAAATTTTACAATAATTATACAAAATGGAATAATGTAAAAACTATGCTTGATTCTATTAATAGCGAGGAATAGAAGGTAAATATATTATGGAAAAGATAACGGTAACAAATACAGCCATAATAATCAATGATTATCATTTAGGTGATAATGAAAAGATAGAGCAGACATTTTCTGTGTGGGACCCTTTAACCCATAAACTTGTACCTTTTGGAATGCACTATGATGCGGTAAACGAAAAATTATATCTTCCAAGAGGTATAGATTTATGGTGGGTTAGAAAATGTTTAGATGAAAAGTATTATCATAGAGAAGATTCTCATAGATATAAAGAGATTAATATCAATCCAAAGTATAAACCAAGAGATGAACAGCAAATAAAGGCTCTACAATTCATGTGTGGAGTTAATGAATTTGAAGAGAATAGTGATATTAATCAGTTATCTGTAAACCTTAATACTGGTAAAGGAAAAACTTACTGTTCTATAATGACTATATGTTTTTATAAGATTAAATCCATGATTATAACTGCATCTAATACATTACTATCTCAATGGAAAGACGAAATTATTAAGTATACTGATTTACAAGATAGAGATATATTTCAAATTAAAGGATCGGATAGTATCAATATGATACTATCGGGTAATTCATCGAAAGCTAATAATGCTAGTATATATTTGTGCTCACATGGAACATTAAAATCATTTGGTGATACTTATGGATGGGACAAAGTTTATGAGTTATTTAGATATCTTGGTATAGGATTAAAGTTTTATGACGAAGCTCATACTAATTTTGACAATATGCTTATGATAGATTATCATACCAATGTATGGCGTACTTATTATGTTACTGCTACTCCTGGAAGAAGCGATTTTAAAGAAAATAGAATTTATCAAGTATCACTTAAAAATGTTCCATCTATAGATTTATTTGATGCAGAGAATGATCCCCATACAGATTATATTGCCATAAAATGGAACTCTAGACCATCTCCTAGTGATGTTTCCAAATGTAAAAATAAATATGGATTGGATAGAATGAAGTATATAGATTATCTAACCAAGAATCCAGAATTTTATAAAATGATGAGAATTATAATGGAATTGGTTATAAAATGTAATGGTAGAGTTCTTATGTATATCGGCACTAATGAAGGAATACTTAGAGTTTATCATTGGATTGGAACTAACTATCCAGAATTCTTAGGTGATATAGGAATATTCTCATCACTAGTCCCAAATGATCAGAAGTTAGAAGAAAAGAAAAAGAAATTATTATTATCTACCACTAAATCTGCTGGTTTAGGTGAGCATATTGAAGGTTTAAAGATGACTATATTGTTAGCTGAGCCTTTTAAATCTGAAATTGTAGCTAGACAAACATTAGGAAGAACCAGAGATGACAATACAATGTATATAGAATTGGTGGATATGGGGTTCAAATATGTAAGAAAATTTTATTATCACAAACTTCCAGTATTTAATAAATATGCTAAAGATGTTTCTGATACTACAATGGAATCTTATGAAATAAATAAGAGGGTGCAAGATATAATAGCTAGTAGAGAAACATGGCGTATATGTCCATTGGAATTTGATGATAAAAGATTTGATTTCTCTGGTATAGAGAAGAAACAAGAAGAACCTCAAGGGAAGATTAAACCATTTGATTTTGTTAATGATTCTAAATATAATAACGTAAAAACTAAGTTTTAATAAATAAATTAATTATATATTATAATAATGATACAAATAAATCCATGCCCAAAAATAAATTAATTAATAAGGAGGATGAAAACATGGAACTATTTAAGAAGAAGGAAGCAGCAAAGAACAATAATGAAGAAGTAAAGAACAATAAGGAAGAAGTAATCATGCTTTCTAAGGAAGATGCTAAAAAGATTATGGATGAAGCTATGAGAAAGCAGGAAGAAAAACGAGCTAAAAAGGAACAGAAGAAAAAAGATAAGGCTGATAGAAAACTTGAAAATTTATTGGAGCTTAATACTCCTATAACTAATAAAGTAGCCGAGCTTGTATCTTCTGGAGTTATAACTAAGGATGATTTATATGATGAATTTGGAAAGCGTAAGAATTTCCTTGATATTGTTGCCCAGTATGATGATCATCCTGAAGAAGATGAGTCTGAAAATGACAAAGCCGAAGAAAAAAAAGCTGAAAACGACGATAATGTAATACCCTTTGGAGGAAATATAGTTGCTGATGAGGAGGAGAAACAGATAACACCAGCTTTTAATATAGGTTATACTATAAGTGAAGATGGAGATGTTTCAGAGGTTACATCATCAGTTGAAGATACTGAAAAGGAATCGGTTCCATCATCCGATATTCAGAATATAATTATTAATGATCCTGATATCAAGGAAGTATATCCATCTATAAATAGAAACGATATATCTATTGAAAATGGATTAATATTGATAAAGATCCCAAGAGCAATTTCAGAAAATTCAGAAGAACCATCTTACGAAGTATTTAGATTGGATATTGTTGGATCGCAGATTTATATTCAGGCACCATTAAAATCACCAATTCCTAATCTTGAAACCGGTATACAATATTATTTTGTATCTGTTCCGCTATGCACAGAGCTGGGTAGAAAAATTATAAAGAATCATAATTTCACTGTTGAAATTGCAGATGTAGATATCAATTCTTCTATTTTAAGAGACACACAGGATGCTGCATAAATGAAAGATAGCGATAATTTTAGATTCGCTTTTTTAAAACCCCTGATATATAAAAATATATCAGGGGTTTATTCTTATAATAAGGAGTTTTTATTTTTATGAATTATACAGATTTTGACAAAATAACTGATACTATAATATATTTTGATAATATTCATACTTTAGATTTTTGTACCAGATTGTCAGGAAAAGATAAAAACGGATATAGAAGATTTTATGAATTTGAAATACAGTATAATTCTAATCAATATTTAGGAACAGATATTGGTAATTCTATAAAAAGAACTATGAGTTTCTATTATATTATAAATAATAAAACTATGTTTACTAGTTCTATATTGCTTAGAATTAATGATGTTTATATATTACATAATATAATAAAAGACAGAATATTACCTTGGTTCTTTAGCTCCAATAGAATATTTGCAGAGAAAAATAATAGATTAGTTATAAATGGAACTTTTAAACCTGTAGAATATATAAAAGATTTACAAAATTGGTTAAGGTTTGAACCTATAGTAATGGAGTACGAAGATAATACATATAAAGAAGGAATCAGAATGACTATATGCACTAATGATGATTATGTAGATATGAATATTGATAAATTCTTAGAATTTTTTGCTATATTGAATTATCAAACTATGTATCTTCAATCAGAGGCTCAATGTAATTATGCTAAAATGAATCCGCATGGGTTAAATATTTTTACTACGAGTGGTGGACTTGGTTCTGGTGGACTTGGTGGTGAAAGAATTGTTGAACAAAAATATGGATATGAACCTACTAATAATAAAGAGAAAAGTATTAAAAATTCTTTCCTTGAAAATGCCAAAAAGAAGAAAGAGTAGGTAATTATATGAGTAAAGAATATTATTGTACACCTGGAAATAGATTAGAATTTGACAATCAATCATCAAATCATATTATATTAAATATAACATATGGTACAAAAGATAAAGATGTGGTATTGTCTGAGGAGGACGCCCAATCATTAGCTGATATTGTTAATAATAAAGTTGGGAATTTATTTACTGAGGTTTTGGATATGTTTCCTGAAATATCAGAATTAAATATATCCATATCAGAAAAATTAGAAGAGGACTCCTAGAGTTATACTCTAGGAGCTCTATTTTTTGCTGTATAAGGAGTCATGTAATCTATATCAACGAGATTTGATGCAATATGAGCACCCAATAGATAAGCATTAAGTGTATTTTTTCCCAGCGAATCATCATTAGGTATCTGAAGATCTTTGTCAGAAACATATCCATTTGCTAATATGGCATTGGACATTTGAGATATTCCTTCCATAGCATCAGCTTTAGGTCTAGCAAATTCATCCATTGTCCAATCTAGACCCATAGTAGCCAATGATTCGAATTCTTTATCTGTTTCCTGACCACCTTTATCTTCTCCCATGAGTCTACCAGTTTTCATATCACGTTTACCAATATTCAATGCAGTATTATTTTTCTTGGTAAGCATCTGCTTCATTCTTTTAAGATGAATATATATTACCATACATTCTTGAGTTTCCACCGGCTCACCTTTATCGTTCTTATATACATAAGGTAATTTAACTTTCTCTAATAGAGGTTTATTTAATACTTTAAAAGCATCTATTATATCATACATTTTAGGTTCAACTTTAAATACAGAATTATGAAATCTAAAGGGTAACCTACGTTTACAGAATTCTTCGAAATCTTTATCTGTCATTGTAGCAAATATCTTTCTATAATAATCAGAATTAGTTTTAGAAGGATCTACTGTATCATATATCTTATATATTAAATCTTCAGCTTGTTGTCTTTTCTGATTCATTTTGCACCTCACTATCCAGAGTATAAACTCCAATAATTCTAAAATGTTCTATTTTAAATTCACCTATACACGTAATTATAAATTCTGTACCTTTTGGTATTTTATCTTTAAATTGAAATAGAATATATCTTGGTATTGTAAGATTTATATAATTTGATTGATCATAGTCAGAAGGATTAAGATTATTATTATTAAACTTACTAACAGAAGGTGCAGATTTTGATTCATATTTAATTTTACTTTTATCTAGTAATGGGGTAAATATATTAAAATAAAATTGTGCGATTATATTTTCATAATCATTTATAGATTCTGGTAAAGTAATTTCGTTTACTAATTTAACTCTTTCTGTAACAATTTTCTTTTCATCGAAGAATCCCATAATTTTATACACCTCCAATAACCAATAATTAATAAGATGTGATTAATTTAACTATTTATGAAAAAAGAAAGGAGGAACAATATGTATCCTTCAGCTAATGGTAAGATGTTTTTTAATAATAATACAGAAATGTATTATGAGCTTTTCTTAGAAATCGGACTATCTATAAATAATGAGAATTATATTTATGATCAAGATACCGGTATAATACTTAAATTTAAAGATAAAAGAATAAAAATGAGTTTAAATGGTGTTGTTTATGGAAGCAATAATGATATTATATTTGATCCATCTTCTAATTATGATTTAATGGTGAAATTATTCGGATATTATATAGAAAAAGAAACCATGAATGGAAATGATATCCAATACATAGCTCATTTTACAGAAGAAGAAACCAATAAAGCTTTTATATCTAAAGATGAAAGATTTAAACAGAGATTAGTAATAAGGACTAAGAATGGAGATATATGTACTAATTATTACTATAATCTATATTTATCTTATATTGAAGCTATATTTATAATATCAGGTAATGATAATTATGATTTAAGTAATTTTGATATACTACCAGAGGTATAATATGAATCTATTGAATAATGATCAAGAAAAGATTAGACAAGCTGCTGTAAATTGGTTCTTTAATGAATCAGAACAAGTATTTCAGATAGCTGGTGCTGCTGGTACTGGCAAAACTTTTCTTATATATGAGATATTAAAATCTCTTCATTTAAATACTGATCAATATCTTGCTATGGCATATACTGGGCAAGCCTCTATAGTTATGAGAACTAGAGGATTTTTATCCGCTAAGTCCATTCATAGTAGTTTATATGAGATGATAGAGGTAGAAGATTATGATAATATGTCCAAAGTATTTAATCTTCCAAAGAAAAAGAAAATATTTAAGAAAAGAGATTTTATAGAGGAAAGAATTAAATTATTATTTATAGATGAAGCGTATATGGTTCCAAAAAGAATGGTAAAAGATATATTATCTTTTGGAATTAAAGTTATTGTTTGTGGAGATCCAAATCAGCTACCGCCTGTTGGAGATGATCCTGGATTTTTAATATCTGGAAAAGTACACAGACTAACTCAATTAATGAGACAAGCAGAAAATAGCCCTATTGTTTATTTAGCTAATAGAGCCAATAATAACTTACCAATACATTGTGGATTATATGGTGATCAAGTATTAGTAATTACAGAAGATGAATTAGAACCTGAAATGTTTACTAATTTTGCACAATGTGTATGTTGTGGTACTAATAGGACCAGAGAAGTATTAAATGCTAATATAAGAAATTTATTTGGTTTCACTGGGCAATTACCTACAATTGGTGAAAGAGTTATATGTAGACAGAATAATTGGGATATAGTATGCTGTGGAATATCACTATGTAATGGATTATGTGGTACAGTATTATCTCCAGCTGATGTTTCTAAATATGATGGTAGTATATTTACATTAGATTTTAAACCAGATCTTATAAATGATTGGTTTAGACAAATAAAGTGTAATATTGAGTATTTTCTTGCTCCTTATCAAAGAAAACAAGAAATGAAATTCATGGATAATAAATACATTAAGGGTGAATTTTTTGAATTCGCTTATTGTCTCACAACCCATCTTTGCCAAGGTTCAGAATATCAAACTGGTATATATGTAGAAGAATATACTAGACCTCAAATACAAAAAGCATTAAATTATACAGGTATAACCAGATTTAAACAAGGTTTAATTTATGTAAAAAAGAAAAATAAATATTTTTAAATTATCTATATAATGGAGGTGATTAATTAATGAATGAAAATAATCTTACATTATCTATTAGAGACTTAAAAAATATAAGAACACAAATAATGAAATCAGAGGATGGTAAATTTAAAGATTCCGAATATGGAAAGATATATAAAGAGGATAAAGCAAGTTCTATAAAATTACTTACAGATCTTATAGATGTTGTAAGAGTTAGGAATGGTATTGTTTATGGATGATTTTAGTATAAATGAAAATGAATATAACGAGGATGACTATTTGGAATTGATTGCACATCATTATAGAGATAAATATTTAAAATTACTTGCGATAAAGATAATAAAAAATGTTAGGAGTGATAACGATGCAGAACAAGAATGCTGATATTAGTAAATATGATTCTAATAAAGTGGTTCCTGGGGTTATATTTGATGATAATTGGCGAGTTAAAGCTATAGGAAGATTAGAAGAAGTAAATAAAGAAGATAATTTTGCTATAACTAAATTAACAGCTGGTGGAAAATTTGTTAGAGGTGAACATCTTTTTTATAATATGAAAGGTGTAGAAGTTTATACCGATATAAACAATATTATATTCGTGGATCTTTTAAACAATACTTTATTTATAAGAGAATTTGATAAAGTACAAAAATCTATCAATACTAAAGATCCCAAAGATAGACAATATGTAATATTATATACAGATCTTGGATTTAATGAAGATTATAAAGATTTTCCTTTAAGGTGGGAATCTTATACTGGTAGAGATACTGCATATGAAAGTCTTAAAGTTAATTTACCAGTTATAGATATAGATAAATCTATAGTTTTAACAGATAATGTGCCTTTAAAGGATGCTATATCTGTTAGGGAATTTATAGAGCATCTGCAAAATGCAGGATTTGTTGATCCTGAGGAAATAAATTTAGATGATTATAGTTCTAGTGAATATATTTAGAGGAGAGGTATAAATAAATGGCAAAAAGTAATTATTTTCAGGATATGGAAAACAGATATCATGGTAATGAAGAGGCGTGGATGAATCTTATTACACCTCAGAATATTCAGAAAGATGCAGTAAAAAGAATATTTAAAGAGATGGTTAATGGCGCATATGACTATGAAAAATGTGGACAGTATTTTGTAGATTCTAGATTTTTAGAAAATCTTATTATTGCTGCTGGAACTAAACTAGAATATTACACACTTCTTAGTAATGCGGTAAATATGTTCCGCGGTTATTCTCCAAATTATCCTAATATTGGAGCACATTTTTCACATATACAGAATTTGTGTTATATTTATAACGTATTGTATAATAAATTATTAGAAGTAAGAAGTACTTATAATATAGCTGCTCTTGTTGAAATATCGCCGCTTACATATTCATATCGCAATGACATAAACAACGAATAAATAATAAAATTAAGGAGGTAATTGTTTATGACGACAGAATCTTGGAACAAATTTAAAAATGCGATAGATGCATTGGGTATCAAGAAATTTCAAATAGATACTGATACAGACTATCATCTATTTAATGATCTAGATGCTGGCAAAGTTATAGTTTTTGATGAAGGCTCAAAAACATTTTATAACTTTAGAGGCAAAGTTGGTAGAGGATCTGAAGGGTGGAATGAACCAAATATAGTTATTGGTTGTGAAGAAGCCGATATTCATATGATCAAATTTGGTGCTCAACTTAAAGATGTGCTTAAATTTATTGAGGTTATGGGACTTAATCTTGATGATGAGCAGATGCAGGCTATAATAAAAATCAACAAAGGTAACTATGATATAAATCCTGAAACCGGAGATTATATTCTCGCTGGATTTAAAGTGCTGAGCGACGAGGAAATCGCTAAGCTTACTCCTCAGGAAAAGATAGATTATGAGGCTAGTCTAGAAATATATACAAATAGACAAAAACTTGGTCCAAATCAAGCAGCACAAATAACTTACTAAAATAAAGTATATAACTAATTGTATTAATTTATTACAATTAATATTTAAATTAATTATATACTATAATTATGAAATATCGATTAGGGCATGATCGAATTTCAAAAAAATATTATAATATTATATCAATCAGTAAAGGAGGATTGAAGTTATGTTTGATCAAACTAACATGGGATATGGATTCCCGCAGCAGCAGATGATGTTTAATGGGGTACAGCCTCAGCAGATGCCTAAGAAGAGGAACAATACTCTTACAGATGAGGAGATCAAGAAGATTCAGGCGAACAAGAGCCAGTTTACTCTGACAATTACAGAGGATGAGCATCTTAGAGCAGTATGTAATCACAGAACTGCAGATGGTATGTATGATGCTCTTGAAGCTGATCCTAATGATCCGACTGGACAGGCAGTAATCTGTAAGGTATGTGGACAGAAGTTCACTCCAATTATGACAGATAGTCCGACAGAATATGTAGAATCAATTACAAATGAATTCATTAATCTTCTCCAGACTATCAAGATCATGTTTGTAGATCTCCCCGGAGATGCAGCACGTCAGTTCTTTGATATCATTCCACTTGCAAAGAAGACACCAGAGCTGTTTAATCTTGCAGCTAGAAATCTTGCTAAGTATGAGAATTATGGTGTATATGGTTATCAGGGGCAGAGCCAGAGTGCTATGGGACTTCTTAATAACTTTATGAACATGATGGGATCTGGTAATGGATTTGGATTCCCGCAGGCACAGCCAGTATATCAGCAGCAGCCTATGATGGGAGCTAATCCAGCATTTGGAAATCCGTTCGGTTATGCAGGCGCTAGTCAGTTTGGACAGCAGCCTATGGGATATCAGCCTGGTACACAGGGATTCCAGTATACTCCTGGAACCACAAATGCACCTGCAGATAATACAACAACAACTACAACCACAGAAAATGTTCAGGCATAAATAACATTATAAGTGTTTATAATTGACACTTAAGATTAATTTAGGACTCTAGAGATTAATTTCTCTAGAGTCCTTTAGTCTATCAAAATTGTTTTTATTTTTAAATGTATTATTTTTTAAATATAAAAAATACATCTCTATAATGACGAAAAATCATAGTCATATAGATGGTGAATTTTAATAAAGAACATATAATTGGTTAACCAGTATCGGTATATTATATATTTTATAAGGAGGATATTTTATATAATGTCCACAGAATTAACTAAAGAACAACAAAAAGCCGTAGATAATTATGGTGACGAGATTAAGCAATTAAAAGATTTTCAAACAGCAGTGAGAAAAAGACCAGGAATGTATATAGGTCCCATTGGTAATAAGGGACTTTTGAATTGTTGTAGAGAAATATATCAGAATGCAATAGATCAGATAGTAGATCAAAGTGGACCAGGAAATTGGTTCAGTTTCTTTTATGATGAAAGAACTTTAGAAGTTGTGTGTGAAGATAACGGAAGAGGATTACCTTTCGATAATTTAATAAAGATATTAACTGAAGCTCATGTGAGTAAAAACTTTGAAAGAAAACCCGGAGAATATCCAGCGGGTATGAATGGAGTTGGTGCTAAGGTTGTAAATGCATTGAGTACTACGATGATTGTAGAATCATATAAATATGATGGTACAGCGGTAAAGGTTGAATTCCATAAAGGATATCCTAAAACTAAACAACCAGTTCCGATTCCAAATAAATCAAAGAAGCAAGGAACAAAAATATATTTTACACCAGATCCAGAAATAATGGGCGAAATGAATTTAGGGTGGAAATCTATATATAGATTATTAAAGATAACTATGGGGATGACTCCGATAGGAACCAAGTTAGATTTTTGTGCAATAGATATAGATGGTAAAAAACATGAAGAAAAGATAGTAAATAATGATGGTATATTAGCAGATCTTATTATTAAAGTAAAACATCCCATAATTAGGCCAATAACTATATTTGGAGATGATGGTTTTCATAAATTAAATCTTGCTTTTTGCTATGACGCTGGGGATGGAACAGATGGTCCAGAAACAATAGAACAAGTTACATCATTTTGTAATTTCTGTCCTACAGTTCAAGGTACTCATGTAGATGGAGTATTAGAGGGAATATCCAGATGGTTTACCCAGTATATGAATAATATATATTTAGCAAATCAAAAAGGTAAAACTAAAGTAATATTTGCAGATATTAAAAATGGTTTAAATGTAATGATAGATGCAGCTCATATTGAACCTGTGTTTACTGGACAAGCAAAAGAAATTGTATCTAATGAAGATATGATTGGATATTGTAAAGAAGTAGTAATGAAGGGACTAGATGAATGGTCCAAAGCCAATCCCCAAGATCTTCAAAAGATATCTAAATTCTTTAAAGACATTGCAGATCTTAGAATGAAGAATGAAGGTGCTAGAGCAAAAATAGTTACTAAATATCATTCTAATGTACTATCTGGTCTCCCAACAAAATATAAGAAACCTACTGGAAAGAAAAATATAGAATTAATAATAGTAGAAGGTGATTCTGCTATGGCACCTGCAATGGAGGGTAGAAATTCTGAGACTCAAGGAATATTTCCTATTAGAGGTAAAATTATTAATGCCTTTTCTAATTCTAGGCAAGCAGTATTCTCTAATGAAGAGGTGCAAGCAATTACAAAGATAATATTAGGAACAGAATATAAGAAGAATTTTGATGTTAAAGATTGTAAAGTGTCTAAGGTTGTGTTTATGGCTGACGCTGATTAACTTGGTATAAAAGTTACCAAAATAGTCCCATATTATAGGAATATAATGTGTGTACACTTTTGAATTGCTGGGAAAGGCTAAAGCTCTCGAGCCTATATGGAATCGAAAGATAGAAACAAAGTAGAGAGATGACTCAAGGTGAAATAAAAGCTTTTAATATAGAAGTCCTAAAAGTTATTAACAATGTCTAATCAGCAGCGAAGCCTATAATTATATAGGAACGTTCAACGACTATCCCGAGAGGGAGTAGGGCTCTATAAAGAGTTCGAAGTGGAAGTGCACCCCAACTGAAATAAGTGGGTGATGATATAGTCTGAGCTCTAGAGAAATACTAGAGATAACAAACTGGTCGATGGTGCGCATATATCTGCATTACTTTTAAGATTATTCTTAAAATATTTTCCTCAGATGATACAAGCTGGAATGGTGTATAAAGCAATACCACCACTTTATAGTATTAAAGAAGGAAAGAAAACAAAATACTTTACAGAACAAATTGATATTGTTAGATTTATTCAAAAGAAGTTTCTTGAGAAATATACAATATCGGATGGTAAAAATTCTCTAAGTTCCAAAGATGTTACTATCTTTTTAATGAAGAATACTGATTATATTTATTATCTAGAAAGAGTAGCAAATACTTATGCGTTGAATCCTAATCTTCTTGAGATGGTTTTAAATAACTATGTTTCAAATAAGAATAAGATAAATTATGAAAAATTATCTAAAGAAGTGAAATCAACTTATAGATTCATGTCTGTTGAAAAGAATAAGAATACTATAATACTTAAAGGAACAATTGATAAAGTTAATACTCTTATTGTATCTGACAAGTTTATACAGGATTGTCATAATATATTAGATATAATTTCGTCCAATAACAAATTATATTATAATATAAATGGAGAAAAGAAAACATTATATCAAATAATGAAGTTGTATGAATCTGTATCTCCATCTAGCGTTCAAAGATATAAAGGTTTAGGTGAAATGGATGTTGACGAATTATCAGAATCTACATTATATCCAGGATCTGATAGAACTCTTGTAAAATATACATTGGATGATATTAAAGAGGAAATTGCAGCTGTAAGAGAATATGAAAGTAATCCAAAGAAAATTCTTGATTTAGTTGGAAACGTTACAAGAGATGATCTTCTGGATTAATATGAGGAGAATAAACATGTTAATTTCTCAATTAATAAATACTTTATCTATTATAATGAAAGAGTATGGTAATATTAATGTAGAATTATATTGTGATCCTAGAGAATCTGAAAATGTACAAAGTATTCCTTGTATTGATAATATAAAAGTTATTAAAATGAGATCGGATGATAAAGCAGTATATCTATCAAATGAATTTATCGAATATTATCAATACAGGGGTTGTACTTGTACAGTAAGATATAATTCTGACTCTGGAGAATATTATGGAGAAATAATTCCTGCAGAATATATAGAGGGATTTAATACTAAATTTTCAACAAAAAATAAATTCCAAATAGAAGATGTATTTCATTATGCAGTGGATGAATATTTAGATTTTCTCGGAAATGCTCAAGTGAAGAAGACTTTAGATAAAGTTAAAAATATAATCGAAGAAAATGATTTAGATTATGGTGAATTAAAACCATTAAATGATGATTGCGATTAAGGGTGCGATTATGGGAAGAAGTAAAAAATATACGCAATTTACTCCAGTTGAAAAGTATATTAATCCATATAATACTAATATATTGTGGTATTATATTCCTGGGTTTAATGGATACGAAATATCCAATACGGGCATTGTAAGATCTATGAAACATTACAAGAAGTATCCATTTGGTATTTTAATTAGACCTAGAGAAACCAAAGATCCAATAGATTTATTTACAAAATTTTATGGAGAATTAACTTATGAATTATCGGATAATAATAATATCAGACAAGTAGTAACAAGATCTGAATTGTTAAGTTTAGCATCTAATATTAAACAAAAAATAAATGGGTATCCTAGAAGAACCATAGTTACAGATATCAGTCCAAGAAATATTAGATGCTTTACAAAAAAGGAGCCAGTTACTTCACCTAAAAATCAGATACATGAAGTAAAATTCTATTATGAAAAGGATAATGATTCAAATATACAATCTGGAGAACAACTAAATAGAGAAAATAAAATTTATATTATAAAACCATTAATATTTAATGATGGAGAAGAATAAAATGTCCGAAAAAATTATTGATAAAGAAACTCTAGAAATGTATGAGAACGATCAAGCAAAATATTCTATAATAGTTAATAGACGTCGAGCATTTCCAGAAGTAAGAGATGGATTGAAACCTGTTCAAAGAAAACTAATATATGGTGCACATAAAAAAGGACTCAATCATCCAAAAGATAAAGTAAAGTCTGAATCGCTTAAAGGATCTATAATGGAACGATATTATGCTCACGGAGGAGATGGGCTTTATGAAGCTATGGTAACAATGGTATCATGGTTTAAAACCAAATATCCAATATTTTATGGAAAAGGTGGATGGGGAAATTTATCCGGTGGTGGAGCTGCAGCTCCACGATATACAGAATGTAGTTTATCTGATTTTGGATATGATGTATTTGTGGATGAATTGTCCCAAGCAAATAATATTGTAGATTGGGTCGATACATATCTTAGAGATGGAACCAAAGAACCAGAGTTCTTGCCAGCAAAACTTCCATTAATTCTTATAAATGGTACTTTTGGTATTGGTGTTGGAATGGCAGTAAATGTTCCCTCTCATAATATAAAAGAAGTTATAGCTGAAACTCAGAAACTTATAAAGAATCCAAATGCTGATGTGCTTTTGATTCCGGATTATCCACAAGAATGTATTCTTATAGATACTAATTGGAAAGAGATATGTGATAATGGTTATGGTTCTTTTAAAGTTAGAGGAAAGATAATCACTGAACAAGATCCTAAGACTGGTAATTATACTTTAAGAATTGTATCTCTACCAAATATGACCAATACTGGTGCTATAGTAGAAAAAATTCTTAAAATGGTCGAAGAAAAACAATTGCCAATGATAAAAGATGTAATTGATGATCTTAAAGATTCAAAACCAAATATTATTATACAGCTTAGACCTGGTGCTGATCCTACATATGTAAAACAAGTATTATATGCTAAAACTCAAGTTCAAAGTACAGTATCTGTAAATTTCGAAGCTGTAGATATAGATGGAATTAATACTAGAAGATTTTCATATAAAGATTATTTATTGACATTTATTGATCAGAGAGCTAATATAAAATTTAGATTATATTGTAATAAACTTCAACAAGTATTAACTCGTCATCATCATATAGATGCATTTATTAAAGTGCTTGAATCTGGAGAAGTAGATACAATTATAAATATGATTAAGAAATCTAAAGGTTCAGATGATGATATAATTGAATATATTATCAAGAAATGTAAGCTTACGGATCTTCAGGCAAAATTTATAATCAATGCTACATTGTCTAGATTATCTATGAGACATTTAATAGATTATAAAGCCGAAAGAAAAGAACTTGAACAAAAGATAAGATTATATGAACCTTATGTAACTGATGATGGTACTCTTATTAAAACAGAAATATACAATGAACTTACAGAATTATCTCAAAAATATGGTGATCCTAGAAAGTGTATTGTAAAATCTATTGATGAAGAAAATCAAATTCCTAAGGGAACTTTCAAGGTTGTAATTACAGATAAGAATTATATTAGAAAGATTCCTGATGTGGACAAGGTTAATATAGTAAGAAAAGATAATCCTAAATTTATAATTAGGGTAGATAATTCTGAAAATATATTAATATTTGATAATAAAGGCAAAGTATTTAATTTGCCAGTACATAAGATACCAATATCTGATAAGACATCACCTGGTACAGATGTACGAATACTTATAAGAAACTTAACTTCAGATATTATATCTGTATTCTCTGAACCAATATTTAAGAAAATAACAGAGTTGGGTAAGAAGCATTTCTTAGTGGTAGCAACCAAATCCAATACAATTAAGAAATTAGATATAGAAGATTTCTTAAACGTAGGTCCTTCTGGATTAATATATTCTAAAGTAAGAGATGACGATGAAGTCACTGGTTTAGCTTTGGCTCCTTATGATTTAGATGTAGTTGTAAATTCTAACCATAAAGCATTAAGAATAAAGATGAAAGATATATCTCTATTAAAGAGAAATGCATTTGGTCCCAAAGCTATGAATACTAATGAACCAATAAATGGTTTATCCGTAATATATCCAGATTCATCAGATATTATAGTTCTTACAAAGAATGGTAAATTAAATAGGTTCGAATCTCCTTTAATGACTAGTCATAGTAGAGGAAGTAAAGGAAGTTCGTGTATAAAATTAGATAATAATGATGAGATATTTGGTATATATGGGGCATCAGAAACAGATCACATAAGAATAGTTACATCAGATGCTATAGAGGAAATACCAGTAGCAAATATTAAAACTAAATCTAGTATAGCAGCTGGACAAAAATTATTATCATCAAAAGGAATAATATTGAAAGCAGATATAATTAGATAATATAAATATAAGAGGTAGTATTAACTACCTCTTATATATTATTTTTTGAATAATATGTTTATAAACATCATTACATCATATTATTTTTATTCATATAATAAAATTAACATTTAGATATGTACTATTGCATATTATAAAAATAAAGGAAGTATAAATAAATGAATAATAAATCAATTACAGTATATTATATGAATAAAAATAGTAGTTTTACTATAGATGATATTAAAATCATATGGGATCCTTCTATGACTTGGCAAGAAGCAATTAAAGGAGACCCTACAGAATTATATCTTTATAAATTTCCTAGTTTACCTACATTATATATTAATTACAATGGAGTGAGACTTCCAGTAAATGTTACTATGGAAGATTTTAAATAGTAAGATAAAGAGGAGAAGAAGTATATGAGTAAAGCAGATGATATATTTATATCTACAGCAAAAGATATAATAGAAAATGGCACATCTACAGAAGGACAAAAGGTTAGACCTAAATGGTCAGATGGAACACCAGCTTACACAATAAAGAAGTTTGGTTATTGTGCTAAGTATGACTTAAGGGAAGAATTTCCAGCAATGACTTTAAGACAGACATATCTTAAATCAGCAATGGATGAAATTCTTTGGATATATCAAAGAAAATCTTGTTTATTAAAAGATCTCAATTCATCTATTTGGGATGAATGGGCAGATGAATATGGTACAATCGGAAAAGCTTATGGATACCAAGTAGCAGAAAAATATTTACATCATACAGAAAAAATATCCTGGAATGGTATAATTGAAAAATATGGATCATTTGAAAAATATTGTAATATTGTACGAGGATATGGATATCAAAATAAATTGGTAGGAGATCCAGTATCTAATTTTCCAATATCTAATTTTTTATATAATAATTTAGCATATAAAGATGCAAAGGTATTAAACGATTATATCTTTTTAGATCAGATGGATGCTGTGTTATATGATCTTAAAAATACTCCGTTTTCTAGAAGAATAATGATTAATCTTTGGAACGTTCAAGAACTCAGTGAAATGCAACTTCAGCCATGTTGCTATAATGTAATATTTAATGTAACAGATGAAGGTGAAGATAAGTTAGTATTAAATATGACTCTTAATCAGAGATCTAATGATATGCTAGCAGCTAATAATTGGAATATAGCTCAATATGCAATATTCCTAATGATGGTTGCACAGTCTGTAGATATGATTCCTGGACAGATAATGCATTGTATTACAGATATTCATATTTATGATAGACATGTAGATCTAGTTAAAGAATTAATATCCAGAGAATCTTATCCAGCACCAAAAGTATCATTAAATCCAGATGTAAAAGATTTTTATAAATTTACTACGGATGATCTTATAATAAAGGATTATAAATATGGTCCTCAAATAAAGAATATCCCAATAGCAATATAATAAGGAGATAACTGTATGAAAGTATTCATTTCGCAACCAATGAATGGGTTAACAGATGATGAGATAAAATCGAGAAGAGATATAGCTATAAAAGAAATAAAGGAATTATATCAATTTTATGATAGAAATAATGAACTGGAGATAGTAAGTACAACTAATGCTAGAAATAATGAAGAACTACCTGAAGAAGCTAGTAGATTATGGTGGCTCGGCAGAGCTATTCAAATGCTAGAGGATGTGGATGTAATTTATATGTGTAATGGGTGGAAAAATGCTCATGGTTGTAAAGTGGAGAAGTTTGTCGCCACAGAGTATGATATTTCAATTCATTACCAGGGAGAAAAATCAATAAGTAAAAAAGATAATTTAGATTAACGTAGAAGTCCGGTATATATTAATATATACCGGACAAAAATTTTTAAAGATAAGGAGAATAGACATGATTAATAAGGATTTTTTCGGTAACTCGATAATTTATAATTTGGAAAATAAGGCTTTAGATTTAGGCATTAATATTGTAAAGACTAGATTTTCTATACCGTTAAAAATAACATCTAATAGTTCAGAATATGATAGATATATGAAATTGCTTAAAAAGATTGATAAGTATTTTTCTAAGCATACTATAGAAGCAGATGGTAAATATTATGTTGATAGTTTATTTACAATAGATACTCATACTGGTTCTAGAATTATTGTCTACGGATACCCTACATTTTCTGATAGAAATGGTCGTAATTATTCTGATATTATATATAATCTTGATTTATATATTATTGGTAAAGATTCTTTAAATATAGTTAAGAAGATTAAACAGTTTATTGAAAATACTGGTAAGAAAGATACGGAGATGCTTACTTTGTATGAGATTTCTGGAGATAGAGATGGATGGACATCTATTAAATCTTTTATAAATAAGCGCGGATTCGATACATTATTCTTCGATAATAATATTAAAGAAGAAATTATGAATCATATAGATAATTGGGAGAAATGTGCAGATACGTTTGAAGAGAGAGGTCTTATTCATAAGACTGGTATTCTTGTATATGGTAAAGCTGGAACTGGTAAATCTACCCTTGCCAAAGCTTTAGCATCTGAATTAGATTATGATCTTGTATCTATAGATACTTCTACATTTGATGATATTAATCTTATTGAACTTACCAATGCTATTAATAATGATAATATTAAGATTGTAATATTTATAGATGAAATAGATGCTATATTCAAGTCCAGAGATGATGGTGAAGCTACAGATGATCAGAAGGTTAGGGTTACTAAACTCTTATCGTTCCTTGATGGTGTAAATAGCCCTAATAATTGTATCTTTGTGGCCACTACAAACTATTATGATAGACTTGATAGTGCTATAACTAGAAAGGGAAGATTTGATAAGGTAATAGAGCTTACAGATATTAATAAAGATACTGCTCGTAAAATGTGCGAATCTTTCGGATTATCTAAAGATACTACTACAAAGATTATCAACAAACATAAAACAAAAACTATTAATCCGGCAGAACTTCAGGATGAAATTATTACTGTTATCAGAAAGGAATTAAATGATAAATAGAAATAAAATGAGCAACTATGCTCGCTCTATGATATTTCCTGAACCTAATCCTCAGTATGGTTTAAATCGTCGATCTGTTTTTAATCTTATTAAGTTTTTTAGACCTATATCCAGATCACGTTATAGCTTGAGTAGCACTTCATACCCTGAAAGAAGATTTTCTTTAGGTGGAAGATCATATTCGTGGTGTGAAAATGATAGAGCACTGGATGATTTGGTAACTAGAGAAATTGAACCTCTTAGTTGGAAAAGTGACAATGATAGTTATAAAAAGATTAGCTTGAATATGAATATTATTCATAGTTATATTTGTTCTATTATAAAGAAATAGAAAATTTATAAATACTGAAAATATGAGGATTAAATGATGATATTTGATAATAAAAGTTTAATATATGATAGCGACTATAATTCTATTATAGAATGGAGTGTTAGGCTCCCTTCATTAATAGAAATATCTAATAGACATAGTAGAATATCTGTAACATCACTAAAATATGATTCAGGAGAATATCATATTAAGTTTATTGGTGCAAGATTCAAGAAAAATCGACTTAAAGGTGTTGGTGGTAGTCATTGCAAAATAAGACCAAATATTTCTATATTTAGTAAAAATTATTCAGAGAATCATTTAAATAGAAAAAATTATTATTTAGACGGAATAGATTATTCTCGACCACCATTATTTTTGCGAAAAGATAAAAACTAACCTATATTCGTATCAAAAATCATATTTTACATATATATCAACTATTCTATAATTCGGTAAAATAACTACTATTAAAATAGGAGGTATATATTAAAATATGGGATTACAAGATAAATTTAGAGAAAAAGTTAGTAAATTGAAAACCGCTGGGGTCGGTTCAGTTGCAGAATTTGATGTATTATATTCTACTGGTTTTCTTTCTATTGATTATTTAAACGGAACAGTAGTTCATGTAGAGTCGGAAGAAAGAACTTTTACATATAATTCTGTTGGTATTGTTGATGGATCAACTAATACAGTTATTGGTAGATCTGGTTCAGGAAAATCTACTTTAATAACTCAAATGGGTGGTAATATTATTAAACCGTTTATCAAAAAAGGATTGAGCACGGGAATATATATTGATGATATTGAAGGATCTCTTCCTCAGGTAAGAAAAGAATTTTTATTAGGATTAACTTCAGAAGAAATATCTGAATATGTAGAAGTTAGAAATTCTGGGATTACTACAGAAAATGTATTTCAAAGAATACAGACTATTCATGATATAAAAGTTAATAATAGAAAAGAGTTCGAATATGATACTGGATTATTTGACACATATGGAAATAGAATATATAAATTGGTTCCAACTGTATATATGATAGATTCTTTGCCGATGTTACTTCCTGAGGATGTAACTGAAAAAGATGAATTATCTGGATCAATGACTGCATCTAGCATTGCAAAATCTAATACACAATTATTCAAGAGAATATCTCAACTTTGTAAAGAGGCTAATATTATTCTATTTACTGTAAATCATATTCTTGATGAGATACAAATGGGATTTATCCCGAAAGCTGCACAGATATCTGGTTTAAAACAAGGAGAAAGATTGCCTGGTGGTAAAGCTGCTATATATCTTGCAAATAATATGTTTAGAGCAGACGATAGTCTTACTCTTAAAGCAGATAAAGATTTTGGTATAGATGGTTCTGTAGTTACAATTACTTTGGTTAAGTCTAGAACAAATGCAACCAAGAAAACTGTACCGATGATATTTAATAAATCAGAAGGATGTTTTGATAATATTCTATCACTATTTATGCTTCTTAAAAATGAAGGCAAATTAAGCGGAGCAGGTGCATATTTATTTTTAGATGAATGCCCAGATATTAAATTCTCACAGAGGAATTTTAAACAACAATTAGAAGATCATAAAGAATTAAGAGAAGCTTTTTCTAAGAAATGTTACGAAACATTGTGTACATTCTTATCAGATACAAAAAATAAACATTTTGAAGAGAATTCATTAGAAGATGATATATTAGATTCTATTACTAGTATGGGAATGCCTAAAGAAAACTAGAATAATATACTATATAAATGGAAAGGAGAAGTATATTGTGTCAAAATCTGATAATTTTGAAATTGTAGGAACCATAATAGATAAAGTCCCAGGTGGCAAATTTAAAGTTAAATTAGAAAATGATCATGAAACAATGTGTACTGTTAGCGGTAGAATTAGATTATCAAATATTAGATTGGTAGTTGGGGATAGTGTAAAAGTAAATATATCACCTTATGATATTAATAATGGAATAATAACTTGGAGAATATAATGATGGTATATATAACTCATGAAGATAATATATTTTATAAATTTATAGATTCTAATATTATAAATTTGATAAAAGTTGGATCAAATAAAATAAAAGAACTCCACTATGTTGTTATTCCGTATTTGAAAAGGCATCCAACTTTATATAACAAATTCAAAGAATATATCAAATATAATTATAATGTAGATTGTTTGGATGATTTTCCAAAAGATTATTCAAAAGAAAAGTTTTTAAAAGCTAAAGAATCTAATAATTTACTATATCAAGTAATAAAAGTAGATACTAAAAACGAAACTATGGAAAAAATCACTACATATACAGTGTACTATATGTAGAGAAGGAGTGGTATTATAATGGGTTCATTAAACTTTATTGAGCAGATGGAAGAAGTATCAGCTGGTATAAGTTCTCCTGAACAAATGTTAGGTAGAGGATTAAGGCAACCATTTAATGGATGTAATGCTGGTGCCAGAAAGATAATGTTTTCTACTCATAGCGATCATATATTACCTTTGATTACTTCAGAGAAAGCAATAATAGAAACTGGTTATGAGATTAGATTCGGCGATTATGCATCTTCTATTCTTAGAGCAGATGCAGATTATCAAGTTGTAGCAAAGATTAGCAAATTTAGTTTTGCTCCAGATCATCATTATTATCTTATATTAAAGAATATACATGAGAAAAAATTAGATGTGGTGGAGAGAATATCATATGAGCACATTACAGAATCTTATGGTTATCTTTATAATAATGAAGTAATGGATAATCTTCAAGTTGGTGCTTATGTACCAAATGGAACTATACTTCAGAAGTCATTAGCATTTGATGAATATAATAATAGAAAAGATGGTAGAAATTTTAATGTAGCATATATGGCTCTTGATGATAATATGGAAGATTCTATTATTATGTCACAGAATGCAGCTGATAAATTAGTGTCACCATTGATTAATGTTGTAAAAATTCCAATAAATGATAATGATATTCCTCTGAATATATATGGTGATGAAAATGTATATAAAGTAATACCAGATATTGGTGAAGATGTAAAAGATGCAAATCTTATAGGACTTAGAAAAGAGAAAAAAGAAGAAGCTTTATTCTCGCAATCTGTAGATAGACTTAGAAAATTTACAATGTCAGATGAAAGAAGACAGGTTAGGGGAAAAGTTGTAGATGTAAATATATTCTGCAATAATCCAGATATATTAGATACTCATTATTATGCCCAATTGAAATTATATTATAATGAATTAATGAGACAATCTACAGAGATTCATAAAGTATTATTACCTTATATATCCGAGGGATATGAACTATCTTATGAATTGCAGAAAATAAATACACTTGCTCAAAGAGTATGTGATCATGATCAATATATTGATAAGAGACCATTCTCTAATATAATTCTTGAAGTGGTAGTACTTGAAGATCTTCCAATGTTGGTAGGAGATAAAGCTGCTAATAGATATGGTGGTAAAGGTATTGTATCTAGTATATGGCCTAACGAATATATGCCTAGATTCAAAAATGGTAGTGGAGATTATGAGCAAGTAGATGTAATCTTTAATTCATCTACAATGATTAATAGAGAAAATACTGGACAGTGTTTTGAGTTATCATTAACGCATATTGGTGCAGCTATTATTGATGAGATAAAGAAGGGAGAATATTCTTTAGAAGAAGCCTATAACCTTATAAAGAAATATATATCATTCTGTTCTCCTGAGCAAGCAGAAGCACTAGAACAATATAGAAAGAATTCTTCACCAGAGGATTTAATGTTCTTTATTGAATCTATTATAAATGATGGAGCTATACATTTATCTATGAGACCTATCACTGATACTATGACTATAGATAAATTAAACGAGATATATAAAGCATTTCCATTCGTTAAACAGAATGAATTAGAGGTTGCCATACAAGCATCCAATGGAGAGACTAGATATGTTAAATCTAGAAAGAGGGTTGTGGTTGGTAAACAATATATTTATAGACTTAAGCAATTCGCTGAAGAGAAATTCTCGGCAACTTCATTAAGTGCAACTAATATAAGAAATGAGAATACTAAGTCTAAAGCTAGAAAAGATTTCAAAGAATTATATCCTAATACTCCTATTAGATTTGGTAATATGGAGACTAATAATATGAATCATATTGGTGCGGATGCTGTTATAACTAATATGATGATACATAGTTTGTCTCCTCAGGGAAGAAGACTTGTAGAAAAAATGTATACTGAAGATCCGTTTAAAATTGATATTAAACTTGATTCTAATAGTAAGAATAGATCTGCGGAGATCGCAGCTACTTATCTTAAAACTATTGGTAGAAGAATTGCATTCATTAAAACCAAGAAAGTTAAGAAAAAGATTACTGTATCAGGTGTATATTTTGATAAAGATCCTATTACTTATCCTATTAGTTTTGTTCCAGAATCTGAAAGAGAAGGATTTGATTATGAGCAAGATTTTAAAGATAGAGAAAAGAAATTTAAATCTGCTAAATATAAAAAGGCAATATCGCCATTCTTATTTGATGGTATAGATACTAGAAGAAAAGAATAAGAATTGGGAGGATTTTATTCCTCCCAATTATATTCGTATTAATTTGTAATAATATATTATGATTATAAGGAGGTGATAAATATAATAAAAATGAGATTTATAAAGAAAAACAAATTATCTATAAAAGATATATCTAAGCATTATATGGATAGAAGTCTAATATTTGATAGTAATGCTCCTTGGGTATTCTTTGATACTCCTTATGTGCCGGAAGATATAGATGAAACTAAACCCTTTAAAGTTATTCATAATAGGAGCCATTCTAGATATAATAATTATTTAAGCCAAGATGGGATGTATTTAGATTTTGAATCATTCTTCAAAAGAGGTTTACATGATAGATCGGTTAAATCTCATTATAAATATACAATTATATCTCGTTCTTATAATAAAAAAGGAATATTGACGTTAAAATAATTAGTTATAGGAATATAATGATGATGATTAAAAAGAAGAAAATTAATATAAATGATAAAACAATAAAAACGTGTAGTTTATTACATAATTCGAGAGAAATCCTCAGTGTTTTAAATTGTCCCTTTGCCGACCCAACATTATATTTTTCTCAAATAAGATTTTTTATAGGACTTTCCCAAAATTATAAAAACTTATTATCTAGTGGTTTACATATATACGAGGAAACAAAACTTAAAAGTGGCGAAGGTATAAAATTTTCTCATAAATATGATATAACTGATCGTGATATAAGTTTCATAAGTGAAAGTAATCATATAGAAAAAAGTATATATGCTATTGATAGATTATCGCTAAAATAAATTTATTATAAGGGGAAATGATATGATTGGGGCAAAATTTTTCCAGATATTATTCCAGATTATAATTTATTACCTTAAGATTATTTATAATAATATACTATAAATAAGAAAGGAGGCGAAATGGAAAAAGAATTTGTAATAAATTTATTTAATGAATTATGTTTAGGAAACGGAAGTGTAATCAACGATTCTAATATTAATAGATTAAACAAGATTGCAATGGATATTTATAATAAATCTGAATTATCTTCAGATGAAATAGAAACATTAAAATATCTGATCATGTCTTGTAATATCTTATATAATAGAACCGATATGATTATACTTCCGATTGAAGATGGCTTCTATGATTTGCTTTTTGAGAAATATAAGACTTATGATGCTAATTTTCAAGTTGGATCTGCAGTTGTAGAGTTTAAACAAAGTTTTGTTAATGATCAATCTGATATAAAAATAGCATCGCAGCCAATAAGTTTTGTACAACAACCAAAAAGGAATGAAATTAGAGAAGAGATTTATAATGAATTAACTCTAAATGGAAAACCGAGACTTAATAGAAATGATTTTCATGTTTCTCCTATATCATTTGATCAAGAAGCTGTCAGCAAAAGGAAACATAATACAATTCATAATCATCCAGACTTGGTTGGAACTCTAGATAAATGTAAGTTCGTATTAAATCAAGACGCAATAAATGCGGGATGTTTTGATGATTCTAATGTAAAGATATTGGAAAGAGATTTCTTTCAAGATCATATTGAAAAGGGAATCATTAAAAGTAATCAAGAAATCGAAATCGTATGTGAATTAAAATATGATGGAATTTCTGTAGAAGCGGATTGTGGACTTGAATTAATATCTGCAAGAACTAGAGGAGATACTGGTATTGGTGCAGCAGCCGATATAACACCAATATTACAAGGATATCCGTTTAGACAAGCTGGAGCTATGATAGGTGAAGAGCCTCTTGGAGTTAAATTTGAAGCTATAATTACAAAATCTAATCTTGAAACCTTTAATCAATTAAGGGAAAAGAATTATCGTAATTGTAGAACTGCAATAGTTGGTTTATTTGGTGCTAGCGATGGTTATATGTTTAGAGATCTAATAACATTGGTACCATTAGCTGTAGATAGAGATCAGACACCATGGATTAATAATAGATTGGAAGAAATACATTTTATAAATAGTCTATTTAGATCGCATGGGGAACCGTTAAGATATTGTTATTTTAAAGGAACAGTTCAAGAAGTATTATATTATATAAAACAATTCCTAGATGAAGCTAAAACTTGTAGAGATTATTTGAATTTTATGTATGATGGAATAGTGGTATCATACTTGGATGAGAATATTAGACATAAATTGGGAAGAAAGAATTATATAAATAAATATTCTATGGCTGTTAAGTTTGATCCTTTAGAGAAACAAACTATTGTAAGGGGTATAACTTATGAAGTTGGACAACATGGTCAAGTAACTCCAATGATACATTATGATCCAGTAGAATTTATAGGAACTATTCATACTAAATCTACAGGATCTAGTTTAAAAAGATTTAATGAATTGAATTTAAAGTATGGAGACTATATAAATGTCACATATATAAACGATGTAATGCCTTATGTAAGCAGTTTAGATTGTGAGCATAATAGAAACAACCCAAATGAAAGATTTGAATTTACGAAAGTATGCCCAATATGTGGTACAGAATTAGTTACTTCTAGCTCTGGAGATACAGCTATTTGTCCAAATAGAGAATGTCCAGCAAGAAACCAGAAACGTATGGTTAATATGTTTAGTAAATTGAATATCAAAGGGTTCGCAGAAGCATCATTTAATTCAATAAAAGATATACAGAATTTCTACCAATTATATGACTATAATTTAGATTATTATGTAAATAAATTAGGTGGAGCAGATGGAAGAACTTTTTATAGTAATCTTCAAGATCTAAAGAATAATAAGATAAAAGATTATATATTTATGGGCTCATTAGGATTTACAGGAATAGCTCATAAGAAATGGAAAAATATCTTTGAAAATATAACTTTAAAAGAATTATATTATTTATGGGAAACATCTGACAGTGCAGAAAGTTTCAATATATCAATTTCACATGTAATATCTGAAGGTGTAACTAAAGAAGTTATCGTAGAAGAGTTTCCATTATATGCTAAAGATATCAAATTCATATTAGATAACAACATGATTATAGATACTAAAGGAAATCTTAATAATAAAAAACAAATAAGATTTTCTGGAGTTAGAAATTTACAATTAATGGAACTATTAAATACCAAGGGATATGATGCTGATGAGGGATCGGTAACCAAGAAAACAGATATATTATTAGTTCCATACGAAGGATTTAGTAGTGGCAAGGTGATAAAAGCCTTAAAACAAGATAATACAGTAATAGTTCCAATAAATGAGTTTATGGAAAATACTGAAAAATATTTAGGTGAGGTAATTATAGTTTAAATAATATACTATAATTGTGTATAAACAAAATAAATTTATTTTAGGAGGATATTAAAATGGAATTCAATAGTACTAATTTAGCTCACAACATTTCAAGTGGTCTGTATAATGAGAAAGGATATGATGTAGCTGAAACTCATATCGAGAAGTTATATTATACTCTGTTTTATGGAGTAGCTGGAGTTCTCAAGGATAATATGTCTAAAGAGGCACCAACATCATTCCTGATCACAGAAGTTACAGGTAAGCCAATTGCAGCAGCAACTGTTGAATATTTTGATGGTGAAGGAGATAATCCTGGAAACTGGAGCCTTGTTTGGACATTTAATCCTAATGAAATCCCTAGCAATGCTATAAAAATTGATCTTCAGAATGATCTTACACATTCATATTTTAGAGAGATTGCAGGTAATAAATATGGAATGAGGTTTAGGGATAAGTCAGCAATCGTTGTTCTAATGACATATATTACCGAGCAGCTTTATAAGTGGCTTGATGAGAATGCAAAAGAAGGTGAAGTAGTAGAGATAGAGCTCGATAATATCTTTACAGCAAAAGTAGAAGTAGTAGATGGCGTAAAAGTATTTGCGATAGATCCTGCCGGAGAGGTTAAAACAATAATCAAAGATGACTCATCAATTGAGAAGTAATTGATTAGATGATATTTAACTGCGGAGGGATATATCGATATGATATTAAACCCCTCTGCAGTTATTTTTTATTAATAAGGAGAATTCTATGGATATTAGATTAAATAATTCTGTATCCTCTGCAATGATTAAAGGAGAAACCTATAATGTGTTAACACATGAAGAATATAGAAATTCCCAATCATTGTGGGATATTGGAAATATTGCTGTGGTTGAGGAAAAAGGAGAAGATAAGTATGTTCTGCCATATAGAGGACAGTATATCGAAGGAAAGAGTACTCAACCAGGAATATATTCAGATGGTTCTCTAGATTTTGAGATATATCCTAAAGCTCATGACGAGGAGAATTATAAAAATATTCCTATTATTACTATTTCGTCAAATGACGATATTCAAAGCATTATAGAAAAAGAAAATGTTTTGAGTAAATTAGCTGAACCTTGGATAATAAATCCCGACAATGTTACTCAAATCAATATTAAAGATACAGATGAACCTGGGATGCAATGTTTGAAAACAGCTATTAATTCTAAGAGATGTGATATTGATAAATATAGCCAAAGATTTGGTCAGAATTTTCCAAATGATAAGAGGCAATTAAAGAACTCTTCTGTTACATTGAAAATTATTGATAGATATTGTGAGAATCTTGATATGGAAGCTATATTAACAATACGAAATAAAGAACCAGGGGTACCAAACCCAATGCAACATCCTGTAAGTATTTCGTTAACTACTGGAGAATTTATTAATATGAATTTTGACGACGATGATGATGAATCATCTGATGAAGATGATTTTTAAAATTCATTCAGGATGTTATAATATATTATAATTGGGAGGTATAATAACAATTATGAACCAAGCACAATTTATGAGACAGTTTAATGAAAGTCATAGAGAGCAATTTAATCCTGAATTATTTAAAAGAGATAATGAAGAAATGATTGAAGTTATTCATAAAATATTGCTCTCATGTGAAGCCGATAAGTATTATACCCTAAAATTAATTAAGTTTGAAGTCATAACTAATTATAAAGAAATTTATAATACTCTCAGAGAACATGAGGAAAGTAGACGTAGAAAGAATTCTAAGGGAGAAAATACTTACGATTTTATAAATATAAAAGATACAGATATTATTTTAATTAGAGCAGTGTGGTTCATTAAACATACTGGGGTAGAGAGGATAGAAACTAATGAAGGAACCAAAGAGGTACTGGACCCTCAGAAGAACCTAGAAGTGTTAATAGCGCTACCAAGATATGTTAAAAAATATTATTTTAGATTATCTGGAAATTATTATAATACAACATATCAAATTGTAGATGGTTCTACATATAATAATGCTAATGCTAGACAATCTAAAGTAGACACTAATACACTAAAGACAAATTTCTCACCAATAAGAATCTTCAGATCATTTAGAGATTTAGTAGATATAAATACAAAAGAAACATTGAAATTAACAGAATATAATAGTATTATATTTAAGAATACTGTAAATGCGTATCATTATTTATTAGCATTTCTTGGATTATATGGATTATCTGAATTTCTTGGTATTAATTGTGTTTATGTAACCACTCACCAATTTGACAATCCTGATTATTATTGTTTCAAAAAGCATAATATTTATATTTCAGTACCAAAAATATGTTTCCAAGATCCAATGGTACAATCATATGTAGTAGCATTATATACAGCTATTAATAAAGATACAAATATTAATCAACTATTTGACATAAGATTTTGGTTAATAAATCTTGGTGCTGCATTTAAAAATGCATCTGTAGAAAAAGGATTATTCCAATTAGATTCTATAGATTCTATATATGATATTCTTACCAAAGAACAACTTCATCTTCCTGAAGAAGATAAAAAAGATATATATTGTATATTTAGATGGATGCTTAGAGAATTTTCTAATATAAGAATGAAAGAAAATGTAGATGTAAGAACTAAGCGTGTAAGAATAGCTGACTATATTGGGCAATTATATGCAACTAATCTTAATAGAGGTATTCATAGAATATCTGATCTTGGTAAAAAGGTTACATTAAAGAAAATAGAACAAGCTATTTATACACAGCCATTTTATATATTACATAATGTTTCTAGTCCAACCATGACTAATCTTATATCATATAAAGATCTTGTTAATGATAATGACGCAACGGCAGCTCTTAAATATACTTATAAAGGTATATCTGGATTGGGTGAGGATGGTTCATCTATACAACCAATGTATCGTTATATTGATCCTAGTCATGTTGGTATATTAGATCTTGATAGTTCTTCAGTATCTGATCCAGGAATGTCTGGTATGATATGTCCAATGACAAATATTTATGGAACATCTTTTTCTGAATATGAGGAACCTAATACTTGGAAGGAACAATACGGATATCTTCAAACTGAATGGAAGAAGGATGCTATACAACCGATATCATTTGATAGAGAGCCAGAAAAGAAAGATTATTATGCAATTAGACAAAAAATTGTAGAGGAAGATCTTGAACTAACAAAAATAATAGCACCTATATATAATGATGATCCTTCTATATTATATACAGCATATGCAGAAACTTTAGAGAAGGATGATAAAAAGAATAAGGGGACATCTCTATTTAACTAATTTAAAATAATAGAGAAGATAGTATAGCTATCTTCTCTATTTTTAATCTGTAAGGAGGATTTATAAAATGGCTGTTACAAATAAATATGTTTACTTTCTATATTCAGAAGAACAGATCAAAGAAAGAAATAAAATATTAGAAAAACAAGGAAAAGTATTTATTCCCGGTACAGTTTATATAGGAATGAGTAGAATACCATTTAGCCAGATGTCGGAAAAAGATAGTTTGCCTAGATTTATAGATACAAAAATAGTAGCTAAAGGATATAAAAATCAAATGAAATATGTTTTGCCTACAAATAAAAAGAAAGAGGTGGAATAAAAATGTTATGCTTTTCTCATAATATACCAGATGCTAATGTATTTAGTAATTTCGATTTTATAGACACTGATTTAGCTTTTAAGAAAGCTAGAGAAGAAATAGATTTTTTGATTCCAGAATTTATAAAATATATATCTGGAGATAGAACTAAATCTAGAGTATATGGAAATATTAAAAGATATTATCCAGAAGAATTAGTATTTATGAATAATAATATTTTGGAAAATAGTGTAAATGATCTGAGAAATATAGATACTATTATAGAAGATTCTTGTACTATATATAAAAATCTTAGGGTTGTAATCTTAAAGGAAGATATATCTTTAACAAACATTACAGGATATGATATTTTATCATTTACTAAAAATAATGTGTTTATAAATACTATATTTATTCAAGATATGAAAATGGATACAAAATTAGCTTTTAATATATGCATAAAATTATTTGATAAGATAATTCTCAATAATCTTTATATTAATAATATTCCGATATATTCATCTAAATATGTTTCAATATTGTACAATGGAGATAATGGTTTTAAAGTATCTAAATTTATAATCGATTATTTTTATGAATTATTGTTACCATTTGTGACAAAAATATCTGTAGAGAAGAAGGAAGTTGAAGAGCTAGCTTATCAGATCAATAAATCTAATTTTCAAATTATGTCTGAAGAAGAGTTGGTTACTCTTTATAAATTTATCAATGATAAGTATAAAGACAATGTTGATGATTATGAATATTTGGGGCTAATTTTAGATTATCAAATAAAACTTGATACCAAATCAAAAAATGAATTGGAAGAAGTAGACATGTAATAAATTATTTGGAGGTAGTAAATATGATTGATGCACAGGTTAGATTGGGTCCAGATACAACAATAGGTGATGATTCTTTATTAGATATAAATATAAAAGAATATCATTATCCAATATATTTTGAAAGAAAAAATATATGTACATCTTGTGGTGCAGAAGGTGAGCTTAAGTTTATTAATATATTTGGAAAAGAAGCTTCTCATGAAGTTCATCCTTTCGAATATTTAAAATGTGCCAGATGCGGTGCAACTTATTCTATCAAATGGGATAGGTCTGAAGAAGATAATAAATTGTATCCTTCTGCTGTGGATAAAAGTATTGCGAAAGATTTTCTTAATAATTTTAAAAATAAGAACGACAAAGTTAAAGATTTTGATTAATTCTTAGATAATATAAAATTATATACTGAATTACTTCAATATAATTATTATATATTAAGGAGAATTATAATGAGATATTTATATGCTCGTTTTGAAGGTTATATTGGATTTTATACCGGATTGGGATTAACTAAACTGGAGATAGATTTTTCAAAATGTAAGCACAATATTGTTCTCATATCTGGAATGAATGGATGTGGTAAATCTACTTTGATGAATTCATTATCCATCTTTCCAGATGATTCTTCTTCTTTTGTTGAATTTCTTGATGCTAGAAAAGTATTAAGATTGTTATCTGGAGATGATATATATGATATTAATATATCTTCACCATCTGACGGTAAAGGTGGTAGAAAAGGAACCAAGGCATTCATACAAAAGAATGGAGTTGAATTAAATGAGAATGGTAATGTGACCTCATATAAAGAGATTATTTTTTCTGAATTTGAGTTAGATTCCAATTATATATCTTTATCCAAATTATCTAGTATTGATAGGGGATTGGGGGATAAAAAACCCGCGGAACGTAAAAAATTTGCAAGTTCTATAATAGAAAATATGGAAGTTTATAATAATATTTATAAAACTTTAAATAAAAAATCTCTAGTAATAAAATCTACCATTAATAATTTACATACAAAGATACAAAATATTGGATCTGAAGAGAACTTAGAAATTACATTAAATAAATTAAAAGATCAACATAATAAATTACAAAATAGGATTAGTAATATTAATAATAAAATTATTTCTATACAAGCTAAAAATTCTATAGATGAATCCGAAGCTAGAGAGCTAGAAATGATAAATGAGCAATTCAATAGTATTAATAATCAATTGCAAAATATAAATAATAGTATATCTATATATGCTCATAAATCTAAAATTAAACCAGAAAAAATAGAGGAAAAATATTCTAAAGATAAAGAATTATTTCAATTTTATTCTACTAAATTAGAATCAATATCTAATGAATGGAAATCTAGCTCTGAAAGATTAGAAAATTTATCAAAAAAGATTGTAGAATTAGAAGCTGTTATAAATGGTTATGAGAATAATAATAAAAGTAATATAGATTTATTATTTGCAGAATCTAATAAAAAGATAAAGGAATTATTAAAAGAATTAAAATCACTGGATGTGTCGCCAGATATATCATTAATAGAACCTATAAAAAGATTATTATTATTCTACGAAACTTTTATTAATAAAATAGATAGATTTTATGATGGATTAAATACGGATGATATAAATATAATTCTTAGTTGGAATAATAATGTAGAAAAGGCTAAAGAAGAGCAGCATAGATTAAGAAATGAATTGGATTATTATAAAGATAAAGAGTCTGCATTAAAATCAGATAAAAATATTATGTCTATATTGGATAATAGACCTAAAAAATGCACCATAGATTCTTGTCCATATATACATACTGCAATAGAATTAAAGAAAAATTATAAAAAGATATCTATAGATAAAGAAATAAGTATTGTATTAGAAAAAGAGTCCGAATTAACGGAGAGTATTACTAGATATAATGAAATAATCGATCATTTGATTTTCTTGCACTCTAAAACGATGATTTTGGATGATATTAGATCTTTATTTTTAGAATATAATGATCTTAATTCTATATTTGATATAGATATATTTAAAAATCTAGATAAGCAATTACTAGATATGAGTCAATTCAATAATCAAAGAGAACCAAGAATATATATAGATAGATTAGCAGCATTACAAATATATTCTGCAGAATTACAAATAAATAATGAATATAAAATAAAGTATGAGGCATATAGGGATCAAGTTCAATTAATGAATAATAATAAAGCTCTTTTAAATGATATGAAAAATGAAAGGGATGAATTAATTGTTACTATAGGTGATCAGAAAAAAGAACTTGATAAATATTCTGTGTTAAAAGATACTATATATGAGAATATTGGTATTGAATCAGAGTATTATAATGTATATATTGATTACAAATCTAGAAAAGAAGAATTAGACAAGCTTCAATATAAAATAGATCAATATAATAAAAAATCTTTTAAAGCTGTAGAATCTGTAAAAGAAATTTCTGACCTTAATCAGGAGATAGAAAATTTAAAAATAGAGGATGATCCAATAATAAGCAATATTAGCAAATTAGAAGGACAGTTAATATTATTAAACTCATATTATGAAGAGTATAATACTTATATAGATCAATATAATATAATTGAAACAATAAAGAAATATTGTTCTCCGACAGGTGGAGGTATACAAACAATATTTATTCAATTATATATGAGAAAGACATTAGAAATATCGAATCAGATATTATCTATGCTTTTTAATGGTCAATATAAGATATTAGATTTTATAATTAATGAAAAAGAATTTAAAATACCATTTGTTGGTCCTTCTGGATTACCTGCGGATGATATATCTAATGGTTCTATGAGTCAAGTAGAAATGATGGGTATGGTAATCAATTTAGCATTATTATATCAGGCATCTACTAAATTCAATATTGCATATCTTGATGAAATAGGATCAGGCTTAGATAATCATAATCAAGGTGAATTTATAAAAGTTATATATTATATCTCTAAATATCTTAATATGGAGCAAGTATTTATGATATGTCATTCATTAGCAGTTGATGAGTCTGGAGTTGATATAATAAAACTTAAAGATTATGAGGAATTTGAAAATAATTCTTCTGGAAATATAATTTATAATTATAAGGAGGATAGCAATGAGAGTTCAATTTACTGATGAAGAAAATACTTTGATTGCCAGCAGTAGAATAACAGGAATTCAACCAGAAATACGCATTGTTCCTGAAAATTTTACAAATAATACTATGACTCTTGGATTAAAAATAATAGATCCATTTATATTTAATATGTTTCTTAAAAGGTATTTAGAAGATCCTTCTATTAAAAATCAAATAGGTGCCGAAATTACATTTATCGATTTGGCTTCCCCAATTAATAGGGATAATTTATATTATTTGAGAGAATTTTTAGATGATATAATTGATGGTAAAATGAATGTAACTAATGAGGATTCTAACTCCTAATTAATACAAAATCAAGGAGGTGCGCATTATGGCTTCAGTAAATGAAATTGAAAAGGAGATTGAAAAAGTAGAATATCTCTATAATTTATCTAGAAATGAAAATGAAAGGTTGGCATTTAAAAAGAAAATTGATGATCTATATAAATCTTTGAACAATGCAAAGGATAAGAATATTGTAGAGAAAACTAATAAAGTAGAACATGAACAACATCAAGAACCAAAGAAAGATAATAATGATATCAATAGAGGTAAAGTTATTGAGCCTAGTTCTAATATTCCTGATAATAACAAATCGGAAGAAAAAGAAAAAAGAGAAGATAATAAGAAATCTAATAGGAATTAGTTTTATAGGGTGTAGAGTAAAATCTACACCCTATTTAATTTTGTAAAAGTGTTTATTTTTGGTTATATAATATATATGTAATATAGAACCAATAATCATAGTAATAAAAAATAAATTAATTGAGGAGGTAAAATACTATGAGTAATCCTATAATGATATCTGAGTTAACAATTGAAAATTTAGAGGGATTCATTTACCCTGTTCTTCATATAAAGAACGAAAATAATGAAAACGAAAGATTCCTGATGCCTTTTAGACTCTATAGATTTCAGATCTGTGAAACTATAGACGGAGAATGTGATATGGGATCATCTGAGGTGAAAAGGTTCTCTGATATATTAAAATATTCATTAGATCCAAAGAGCAAATTAATGAAATATTTGTGCATGTGTTTAAATGATTATATGTCAACAAGTTATGGTTATCCAGGTAGAATAGTAAGATATACGTATCAGAATAATATATTCAGAAACGAATATCGTGAAGAAAAAGATCTTAGAAACAAAGTAGAGATAAAAGAAACTTATAAAATTGAAGATTTGGCATTCGTTGATGAGTTTATTGATGAAACAATAGCAGCTGTTAAAAGAGAATATAAAATTTAATTTATTGGAGGTAGGTTTTATGAAGAAGATAAAAGAATTTAAGATAAATATTCAGAAAAGAGACAAAGCTGAAAAGGGTCCCCTTAAGATTCATTGTAAGAAAAAGGATGCCGAAGGCAATACAGTAGAAAAGGAATATGTTGTAAAAGATGTAGCAAAGTCAATAGTAAAGGCACCAGTTGATGGTGTAAGATTTGCTGCAAAATATACACTATTTAGTATACTAAATCATTAGTAAACATATTGTAACTCCTTTCCCAAAAAGAATTAAATAAGTAGATCAAACCCATATAAATAATTAATCGGGGGGTTTTTGAATCTGCTTATTTAATTCTTTAATGTTAACAAAATAATTTTATTTTTTGTATTTATTTTAAATTAGCTTTTATTTTTTGATCAAAAAATTAACTTAAGATATAATTATATACTATATATAAGATATGTATGAAATAAATTTAAAGGAGGATAAAAATAATAAGAAATAAATAAGATAATTAAGCCAAAAAATAGTTACAAAGTTACATGTTACATTTTGAATTATAGCTAATTTGTTACAATTATTGTTGCATAAATTTATAAAACAATCATACATATTATTTATATTGGTTTTATAATTACAAACGAAACCAGATAACGATAATAAAATCTAGAAATGATCGAGGGAATTATTTCAACAGAGATTTTATTCAATACTATTTTATATTTGTTACAAAATTTGTTACGAAATTGAATACAAAAAAGAAATAGTAAGAGTAAAACAAAGGAGAAAGAAATGAACAAACATCGAAGTCCCCATCTGGGGGCGTATACTAGTTACTTTATCGGATTAATTTTACTGGGTCTCATGATTCCAGGTTTACACTTTTTATTTATACATAATAATTCCGAAGTAGAAACTAAAGAAACTGAAACATTGACTGCTGCTATTGAACAAAATACAGAAGAAAAAATAATAGAAAATTATGATGTTCCAGACAATGTATTTATAACTTTTTATTATCCAACAGATGTACAAAATAAAATAGCAGAAAACAAACGAAAAGAGTATATTACTAGTGAAGTATATATTCCATCGATTGACAGAATCAAAAAAGAAGAAGTGCAGTTGAGAGAAGAAGAAACTAAGGAATTTGTTGTAGCATCAACTATAGAAACTGGTTCTCCTGTTGCAACAATCAGTGTAGGGGATGATACAACCACTGATTACACTTACTATGCTACATATTCATTAACAGCATATTGCGCAACTGGTAATCCTTGTGCTGATGGAGTTTATCCTCAAATTGGGTATACTGTTGCATCAAATGATAAAAATTTGTGGCATAAGTGGATTTATATCGAAGGGATGGGATCATATTATGTTCATGATACTGGTGGAATGTCTACCAATGTTATTGATATTTTTATGGGTTCATATGATGAGTGTATTCAGTTTGGTAGAAGATCTGCCAATATTTATGTTTATAATTAAAAGGAGTAAATAAAATCATGAAAAATAATATAAAGAGATATATTTTATCAATATTACTATTATCTATATTGACAATATCAATGAATGTGATTAATGTAAATGCCGAAGAGTCTTCGGAGGAGCCAACACCTTATCAAGTTATCGAATATGTATTAGCGACTGGAGACAAGGATTATCTTCAAGAATATGGTTATTTATTACCGGGATCATTAGTATCTGAATTATTAAATGCAAATCCAAGTAATTGGGAACAAATGCTTAAAGATGAGGATGCTAGATTAGCAGGCAAACAACCAACTGCTTATAATGATAGCACATCAACTGTAAAATTAACAAAATCCGCAGGTACAGTTCAGGGTCCTTCTGGTAAGGAAACATATTATAATCTTAATATGTCTGGTGTTGTTAAAATAATGAGGAATCTCGGATATACAGAGGATGAATATCCATATTGGGTACGTGACGATGGATGTAAAATGCTTGGTGATTATATTATAGTCGCTGCAAACTTATCTCTTAGACCACGTGGTACTATAGTCGAAACTTCATTAGGACAAGGTATTGTTTGTGATACTGGTGGTTTTGCTCTTTACAACACAACTCAATTAGATATAGCAACAAATTGGTAGATGTATCAAAAATAAATTTGAGCCTAGAACCTGTTAAATCAGGTTCTAGGTTTCAGTTTATTTTCAATATTTATTTTTATTATATTTTTAACTTCATAATACTATAATAGATATGGAGGTGTATAATTTGGATATTAATGATAGTTTAACAATTCAATCTTATAAAGATAAAATGAAAAGATTAATGTATCTATATAATCCTTATATAGATATGAATGATTTAGATAATATATTAGATTATTCTATAAATAAAAGATTGTATAATGCTAATGCTGGAATATCTAATTCATATAAAAGATATGTAGATCCAGAAACTAAGAAATTTAAAGATTTGTTTCATGAATTTACTTTATTACAAATAGCAGATTATATAAAACAAAGAGAACCTATAGTAACTGCTTATGGTACAATGTTTAAGTATCACGGATCGGTTCCTAATCCATTAGCAACTACAATACAATCATTTCTAGATCTTCGAGGAATACATAAAAAAGAAATGTTTAAATATCCTAAAGGATCAGAACAATTTGAGAAGTACAATCTGATGCAACTGCTTGATAAAATAGATAGTAATGGTATTTATGGTACTTTGGGACAATTTACTTCTTTAATATATAATGTAAACGTTGCAACTAGTATAACTTCTCAAGGTAGAGCATTAATTAGTTCAACAACAATGTTATTTGAATCATTTTTAGCTAATAATGTTAAATTTGGTAGTATTAATGAAGTATTACAATTTATAGATAATATTATATCTGAAAGACCTTTGAGAACTTTTAGAGATATAGATATATTGGATAAAGAAGTATCTTTAGAAGATTGTTTTGCTAAAGTGATCCTTGAATGTGGTTGGAATTGGATCCCTGATTGGGATGAGATGGAAATAATATGGAATATATTGTCTCATCTTGATAGAGAAGATCTCAATAGAATATATTATAAGAATAATCTTTATGAGTTTATGAGCAATAGTAAACCTTTAAATATGGTAAAAAATATGTTACGTAAACTCAAATCTCCATTACTTAATTCTTTGGATATTCCAGAAGAGATTCAAGAAGATATTAAATTCTTTGGTGATATATTAATGGAATATGTATATTATAGATATATGTATATTGATAGAATCGATAGGTGTGATAATATGATTAAATCTGTCGTTATGATATCAGATACAGATTCATGTATTATTTCATTGGATGCTTGGTATAGATTTATTGCTGAACAGATAAATGGTGAAGAATTATCAATTGCTAATTGGTGCAAAAATCCAATATTTGAAGATAAAAATTGGAGAGAAAGTTTAGATTTTGTACCTAAGAAATATGATTATGATTTTATAAATGAAGAAATTATAGACGGTGGATATAGAATCGATAATTCTGAAATTTCTCCAAATAAAAATGTAAGATATTCTATAATAAATATAATAGCATATGTATTGGATAGAGTATCTAATGATTATATGATCGAATTTTGTAAAAAGAATCATTCTGTAAAAGATTCTATTAATAAAATAGGTGAACATTCATTGGACAGACCTTGTAAAATTATTTTAAAGAACGAATTTACCTTTGATAGATTGTTAACTACTGCAGCAAAGAAGAATTATGCATCTTTAGTAACAGTTCAAGAAGGTAATCTTATTCCAGAGAATAAACAATTAGATACTAAAGGTATTGAAGTATTTACAAAGTCTACTAAAACAGAATCTACAAGAGAAGCTTTGAAGAAAATATTAATGGAAGATATATTAAAAGCTCCAGAAATTAACCAACTTCAAGTTATTAAAGATATTGTAATCTTTGAGAAACAAATTGTAAATTCAGTTAGATCTGGTTCAAAGGAATACTTTAAACCTGCGAAAATTAAATCTACTAGTAGTTATGATGATCCAATGAGGAATCAAGGTATTAAAGGCGCTGTGGCTTGGAATGCTTTGAGACAAGGTACAATATTAGAAGGTATTGATTTATCTGAAAGAAATGCTATAGATATAGCAAAGGTTAAAATTAATAGATTAACAGCTGAGAATATTAAAGATTCTTATCCAGATATTTATAGAAATATTATTAATCTATTTGACGAAGATGATAATGCTCCTGATGCTTATACTATAGAAATAGATAAGAAGACTGGAAAAGAAAAGAAAAAAGATAATAGAACTTTTAAGGGTTCCATTGATGCCATCAGTATTCCAAAAGATATACCAATACCAGAATGGCTAAAAGAGTTTATTGATTATGATACTATTGTGGAAGACAACATCAAAGGATTTCCTTATGAAAGTATCGGTATACAAAGATTAGATAAAAATCACGTTACATATACTAATATTATTAAACTATAAGCACATTATAATAATCTAATAATAAGGAGGTAATTATTTATGGAGACTATTGGAGTAATTACAGAGCAAGGTGATCTTGGTCTTGGATTCGATGAAATTTCTAAAAAGGAACAAACAATTATAGAAAATAATATTAGCAGTAATAAGGAGGAAACTAATATGGCTCCAGACAAGACATCGAAGTAAATTTTATAATTAATTTTATACCTTATTTAATTATTAAACCTGGAGATTATCTCAGTCTCCAGGTTTAATTTTTACTATATAACACACAATGATATAATTATTCCTAATATAATAGGAGATAGATTATGATAATAAAAGAAGAAAATAGAGATTTAAGTACTGTAAATTCTGATGAATATTATTTAGTACAATATATGTCTGCTGATTTTGCGATGGCTACTGGAGTATTGGTTCATATTAATGAATATCATAATACGAAAAAAGCCTTAAAAGATATATATGGAGATACTATAATTACAAAATTTCCAGACATGAATTGTATATTATATGATAATAAGATTTTTAATCTTATTATCAAAGCTAATCAAAAACAAAGAATTACATCCGAAATGGTAGAGAAATCATTACGTTCTATGAAACGAATATTATTAGATATAGATATAGATATAAAAACAAATAAGATTGCTATACCAAAGAATGGTATAACTGAATTAGATTGGAATATAATAAAACCTATAATCGAAAAGGTTTTTCAAGATACAAATGTTGAGATTTTAATTTGCTCATAAATATAATCACAGGGAAAGGAGGACTCTGTATGTTTTATTCTAATACTGGAGATGCAAATTATCGAAACGATTATACTACACCTATAAATCAATTCCCATTCTCATATGTACAGCAGCCTTCTCAGCCTGCTGTTAATACATACATACAACAGCCTTCTGAACCTACTATTAATAATATTAATGATTTATATCTATATATAAAATCTGAATTTGATAAAATAGACTATAGATTAAGTAAACTAGAATCTAATCAGCAACAAGAAATTGATGAAATTAATAAGGCTAAAGAAGACATAAAAATTACTATACATACTTGGTCCTAAGGAGGGTATACAAAATGGAAAATAATAATAATAATGAAATTGAGAAAACTGTTAAAAATGATAAGAATAAAAGTAGTGGTTTAACTTATTCTCTTTCTGATCAATTAGATAAGTTATTTCCACAATATAAACCTTCAAAAAAGAAAAAGGAGGAAAATGATTAATGAAAACTCTTTTGGTAGGTGTTGGTGCTGCTGGCAATAAGGCTATATACGAAGCTGTAAGTTCAAAATTATTTAAAGAAGAAGATACAATTATTATAAATTCTACATCTAAGGATTTTCCTAAAGAATATACTGGAAAAACTATAGTGTTATCTCCTAACGATACAGGTTGTGGAAAAGAAAGATCTGTAGCAAAAGAGTATGTAAAAACTGCAATTAAAGCTGGAAAGTTTAATATAGATTCTGTTGCTAATTATGATACTATAATAATTGCTACATCTGTAGAAGGTGGAACTGGATCTGGTTCTACTCCTATTATCGCTAAATATTTCCAACAAGTATCCAAGAAGAATGTACATGTTATAGCATTTACTGGATTTGAAGAAGATGTTAGAGGATTAGCAAATACTGTAGAATTTTTCCAAGAACTTGATTCTGCTATAGTTGTTCAAACTATATCCAATGCTAGTTTTTTGGATCAAGCCAATAATAATAAATTTAAGGCTGAAGAATTAGCAGATAAGGAAATGTGCACTAGAATTAGAGTGTTTACTGGTATGGATTTTATAGATTCTAAGCAGAATATTGATGATACAGATATTAATAAAGTATCTAATACATCTGGATATATGACTGTAGAATATAAACAACTTAGAAAACCTCTTGAAAGTCAAGATGATTTTAATAAGGTTATCAAGAATATGATTTATAATTCTCATTCTATTAAATCTAATAATCCTGGTGCTATCAGAACAGGTGTAATACTTAATATATCTCCAGAATCAGAAGATGCTATTGATTATACATTTAATGATATTATAGAAACTTATGGAAAACCATATGAGAATTTCTTACAGGAGCAATGGGATGGTAAAAAAGAGTATATTGCTTTTATTGTTTCTGGAATGCATATGCCGCTTGATGAACTTAAATCTGTTTATGAAAGATATAAGGAAGCGTCGGATAAAGTTAATAAAGAAGCAGATAAGTTCAATAAAGAACTCAATGCGTTATCTCTTAATTCAGAAGATGAAATGTTTAATATGATAAAGAATGAAGAGAAGGGTATGGGAGTTGCTGATTTCTTATCTCAGTTCGATGATTAAGGAAAAAATATGAGATGGATTACAGGAAGAATAAAAAGAATTATTATAAAAAATAATATTAGATTAAATATAAATAAGGAAATTCCAGGCGATTTATTTCACCTGGAATTTAATTCTATAGATATTTGTAAAGATCACGAGGATCAGAAATATTTATACATTATTACAGATACATTAAATAACTATAAAGATGATGATACTGTATTATTTTTTGATACATTCTTTATTAAATATAATGGAGAATTAATCGATACTTCTATATCTATAATAGATTATATTATGAGGTAAATATATTATGGATGATTATAATTTCGATAATACTACATATGTTAAATATACTAATATTGTTTATGATATAGATTCTGTTATAAATAAAATTAAATCTAGTGATGATCCCAATGAGATTAAACAGATAATATTATATCAACATGATACAATATTTACCAGAGATAATTTAATAAATAATAATATAGAAAAAATACAAGAATTATTTATGGATATTAATTTTATAAATATATTGGATGATATTAGCGGGTTATTATTACCTAAATTATCAGAATCTGAATTTATATTTTTAAATAAAATAATTTATGACTTTTTTATATATTCATCTAGATTTTATGTTGATAATAAAATTAAAAGTATTAAAACTAAAATGAATAGTATAGCAATGAATATAAATAAAGATATTATTGTTGGATTGTCTTCTATAATGGGGATTAATTCTGCTTTAAAGCTATCTATAATCTCTAGATCTAGTTTTAAATTTGACAACATAGTTCACAGAGTAAATATGTTTATATATGATTCTTCATTTGATAATTGGGATATTGCTAAAATATATAGAATAATATATGGTGATTATAAAATTGGATGTGAATTAGTATATGCTATTGGAGTAAGAAAATTTTCATCTTTATTTACATATACAATGCTAGAATATCCAAAATATGATGCTAGTAAAGATTTTTTGCTTCAATTTAATAAGGTATCTAAAATTATATTGGATATGTTGGATGATTTAACACCAACTCATTTAGAATCTATATTGTTAAATTATATAAATTTGATAAGCTTATATAATATGCCAGAAAATAAATTAAGGTTTTCTTTAAAAGAACATGCAGGAGAACGACTATTATTTTTAATAAAACGTATAGAAGATTTACATAATATTCATATTTATTAAAATAATAAGAAAAAGAGAGTAGTTAATCCTACTCTCTTTTTATTTTATTTTTTAAGTTGGTAGGTCCCTTTGACCTCCGTGGTATTTTCTTCTTTATTTTGTTTCTTTTCCATTGGAAAAGCTGCTTTGAATATTTTAATACAGTCAAGGTATCTTAATCTTAATATTTTCATCTTGGCAGAGAATACATCAGTATTTCCAGATAGGTACCAATTAACATATTTTATATTTCCACCTTTATCTCCACCAACAGCATTACCTTTATTTACTACTTTTACAGATTTAGTATCGTTGTTTTCTTCTTCTGTAAGTAAACAAGATTCGTATATTCCTTCAAGTATATCTAAAGAATTTTCAGATGCTGGCTCCACAGATTGAGATGTTTGGGACTGTTCACCTGATTCCTCCCCAGGCTCTGTTACCTTTAAACTATATCTTACTTTATTAATATTATTATTCATCTTATCGATATCTGATTCTAATTTTGTACTAGATTCTTTGAATCTCCTAATACAAAAATCAACCATACTATTCATCTCATCATTGGTAATCGTATGGTCTCCTTCTTCTGTGGTTACAACTTGATCAATAATATTATTTTTTAAAGATTTTTCTTTATCAACAAAAATTGCACCAAAAGCTTTACTATAGTATTCTGTTTTATTTTGACATGATTTTAGGACATTAATATCAA